>VOFG01000149.1_pt1 | contig 255704 bp, 217 predicted proteins | sample 5384171 | NCBI WGS metagenome assembly VOFG01 (sample SAMN12384726, study PRJNA508395) | human gut metagenome | isolation source: healthy gut F | host: Homo sapiens | reverse complement strand
AAAGGCAATGTAGCAGAAGGAGTGCTTCCCCACTTTTATCTACAATAGTGAAATCGTCACGGAACTTGCGTGGAAAACTGCCGTCGGCATTTTGCAATTGCAAGAACATATCCAGCATTTTCTTCAATCGCTGTTCCCATTCCGGATGTTTGCGTCCTTTTTCTTTTTCATAAGCTAGGAAGTGGAAGATCGCATAAAGCCCTTCCGACTGACGACGGATGCTATGAACAGGATCTTCAAAATTCTTATCAAAATTAACAGATTCCTTGAAAAAGCCTGCCTCTGTGAAACCATTCTTCAGGTAACTATCAAAGATTTTAGTACTATTAGCCTTCAAATCCTCCCGATTACATTCCCAGCCATATTCCCAAGCATTAAATGCATTCAGAAGAACACGACCGATGAAACCGACTTCTGCCTGACCATTACTTGTGCATGCATCCGTCCTAAGATGTATACCCGAATTATACACCAATGGGTATTTATCAACAAAACTACTTACAAAGAACTGACTAAGAGCCTGCTTCATATACTCAATTGAGTAGGGAGTATCAACAGGCTTGGGAGAATATGTATCATAACAATATTCCCATGTATGCTGAACAAAGTCAGAATAGTCTTTGGCTTCACCCTCAGCTATTTGCCACGTCAACAAAATTGTTTCTCCCTTTTCAAATGTTGATAAGCTGTCACAGCTGGGGCTAATGTCAATTTACGGATATAACTTTTCGGAGCTTCCCGATAAGGAAAACCGAAAGAAAGTACAGACACTCCTTGCTTATTTTCAAATCCGGTAAAACCTAAAGAGGTTTTTCCGGAAAGAATCACCTCTCCTTCTTTGTGCGTTGACAAAGCATCGACAGCAAAATCATCCAAACGATTCACTATCATGAACTTCTTATCCTTCTCAGAAAAGATGCCTGTGAGCGGTGCACTCAATCTATCTTCCCTTACCAGCCAACTATCAGATGTATGGAACGATGGGGCCTCTTTGGGAGAACGCAGATTGCGGCGATACCAGAATCCCGGCATGTAGAACTGACAGTCCTCATGCCGATAACCCGTAAGCAGCGATGGACGATAATTGAAGTAAACGTCCTCTGCAGCGGTCAGCCGGACGGTCAACAACATGTGGCCGTCCCGCTCTTGCACTCGATGAAAAACCGTTACGGGCAGTTTATCGTTTCCACACATTTGATAATCAAAATAATTATTCTCCAGCTTCTCGGGATGCAGCTGGTAGTCAACCGCCTCATTTCCCGGGACTTTTAAAGATATCTCTGCCTCCACATTCCCCGGAAGGTATCTCACCGATCCCATACAAACAGTGCTCGTCAAGGCCACTGCAAGACCTATACAAATCCTTAATTTTATTCTCATACCTATTATTTTTTTATCCTATTATTTCTTTTATAGTCCGGCTCCTATTCATTGGAAGAAGCCGTCGGCCAATATATTGCATATCGTTCAAAATGAATCTTGTAGAATGGTTCCAACACCACATTTTCAAACCCCTTGAGATGGATATTAAACCTCAATGTTCCTCTTTCAAATACGGGTTCCACATGGTCAGGAATTTGCGTAGCAGGAATGTTGAAAACCGGCACCTTCGACAAATCCATCTTATTCATAGCCGTATTATTCATCTTCCCCAAAAGGTTGAGGGCAGGTTCTCTTTACCCATACGTCCGGCAAGTACATAAGGGCCATACAGCAATGCAACATATCGGCCGGTTCCTATCAAATTTTCTGTATAAGTGTGCATAGGCAACTGCAAGGATATCCTATTCTTTCGGTTCCAGACCTTGTCAATCATCCAATATCCATCGTTGCCAAGCAAGAGCTGTTCCGCTTTTCCATTGATTATAAGCGTAGCCTTATCCGCCCAGTCCGGTTTGCGAATCCAGAGAATCAGCCTTTGTTTTTTCTTTAAATTCATAGTTAGCTCAACCCGGTCGGAATCCGGAAGTCGATTTCGTTGAACCAGTTCCACACCCCCTTCATGCCACGTAAGAACGGAGGGAATAAACAAATTCACTCTGATTTCTTTTTCTTCCTTCCTATTTGTCGCTTTATGGCTATAAATAAATTTACCCAGCTTTGCCGGACTTTCCAATCCTGTATGCCCACAACACCAGAAAGAGCTGTCACGCGAAGCATAAATACGATAATGTCCCGGTCTCATTGAAGTAAAGTAGCAGCACATTCCTTTCTTAGGATCATAGGCTGACAAAATATGATTAAACAGAACCCTTTCATAATAGGAAGCTTTCACGGCATCCGGGTACTGACTGAAAAGTGACTCCGTCAGACGTAACATGTTTACAGAATTACAAGTCTCCGGACCACCCTTCAATAAGAGCCTGTCTGCAAATTCTTCTTTCGGGAAGAAATGCTCCCCGTACTGTTACCACCGATCACCCATGTATGATTCCGATTCACAATATTCCAAAAGTTAGTAGCAGCGGTGAGAAACCGTTTATCACCGGTAAACATATAGTATTTATGAAATCCTGTAAACTTCGGTATCTGTGTATTTGCATGCCAGCCATACAAGATGTCCTTTCCTTCGGATAAAGGAACCCACATGGCACGGTCATGCAAACGACGCGCCCAATCCAAAAAACGCTTTTGCCCGGTAAGTTCGTAAGCTTCCACATACGATTCATTGATAGAGCCATGTTCGCAGACCAATAATTTCTGAATTTGCTCATCCGACAGTTTATCCAAAACCTGATAACCAAACCAATCTGCCAACCGAATCATCATTGGCAACGCTTCTTCCAACCCACATTGAGTATATGCTGCAGACAGTCCGAGCAACATTTTATTAATCAGATAGACGGGTGCCCAAGCACCATTGACCGTGGGATTATTGGTTTTTATCTTTCCGGACGCAACTTCCTTAAATAGCATTCTTCCATCTTTTATTCCTAACAAAAACCATCCTTGCCTGCATCCTGACACAGCTTCAATTCTTTCAATACATATTTCAGACGTTTCAATAATTCTTTATCACCGGTAGATTGATGCATCATTGATACCGAAGATAGATAAAACCCCAGAAAACCGCCTCGCAGCGGTCCTGCTCCCCACACATTTTGCGACTCCCATCCGGCATAAGCATCAGCTTTGGGCGGTAAACCCGCTTCTACGCGATAAAAATGGAGCAAAGAGTCAGGGTTCAACCAAAGAAGATATTCTTTACCTTTTTGTTGAAGAGTTAAAAAAGGGCTATCGAGCAGACGCACTTCATTGAGCGGGAAATAAACAGATTCTGGTTTCACCATAGTGGATGGCAGATTCTGGGACAGCGCCAATGCACTGCCCATTATCCAACCAAACAACAAAATTAACAATCTTCTCACCATCATATTTTGAATACCCTTGTTCTTCCGTAGACTCTTCTTTATAATCTCGGTCTTTTAGATTCGGTAGAAGCAGAAGCTCCCTTCACCATCGGCCAACCGTTTTTCCAATAAATCCTATCTAATAATAATACTCTGCCATGAGGATTAGAAACGTTAACTCCATGATATAATATCCAATCATTACCTGCCTCATCCGTCATTAATTCGGCGTTGTGTCCTGTTCCTACGAAAGCCTTGTTCTTACGAATAAGCACTTCATGGTTGTTCTCCATCATAGCCTTCCCATGTTTATCCAAATAAGGACCCCACAAAGAGTTTGAACGTCCTACCACAGTCTGATAGGTACTTTTCAACCCTTCACAACAAGTTCCGATGGATGCAAACATATAGTAATATCCGTTCTTTTTATGAATATAAGTTCCTTCATAAGCTGTTCCGGCAATCTGCTTTTTCTCAGCTCCCGGCTTAATTGCTAAGCCATCAGCTGTCAATTCTATTCCGTAAATTCCACGAAAACTTCCCCAGAACATGTACTTTTTCCCTCCATCTTCTATATAAAATGGATCAATAGAATTCTGAACACCTATTTCGTTACTTCTGAACATCATTCCATGGTCCTTAAAAGGACCTTCCGGTTTATCGGAAGCTGCTACTCCGATTCCACAAGTCCATTCACCTCCCCAACGAGACATTGAATAGTAGAGGACATATTTATGACCTATCTTATTAATGTCTGGCGCCCATAAATTCCCTTTAGGCTCAAAAGTTGGTCGGGTTTCCGGAGTAAAAGCGGTGCCGACGGATTCCCAGTTTACCAAATCTTTGGAGCGGTGAATTGGCAGATTCCTAATATCTTCTGTAGCATAAAGATAAAAGTATCCATCTTCACCTTTTATTACAGTAGGATCGGGAAGACTATAATTGACTACCGGATTCTTATAAGTCTTAGCAGGGCCTCCTGCCATAAGCGAAAAGCTTATGGCAAGAAGTGCTTTCAATAAAAACAGTTGTTTCATATTACTTATTTTCCATGCTTCTGATGATTACCCTCTTTGCCCAATGCCTCGCCCAGTGCATCCAGCATTCCGTAGCCAAAACGGTTATCGGGCAGCAAATAATGCCCTTCCGACCATTCATTGAAACAAGCAATAGTCAGGATGCGAGGAACCTCAGGATGCTTATTCAAATACACAAAAGAAGACTGAACAAACGCTTTAAAGGCAGCAGGACTTTCATTCTTGAAAATCGTGCAAGCAGGCCACTGACTGCGATTAGGCTTTTCAGGACGATTATCCGGAGCGATATATCTCGGAGTAGAATCCCAACCCGGAGCCACTGCCGGCACGTATGGAATATCGAACTGACCGTGATGTTCGTCCCAAAGTTTGAAAGCTACATCAGCTGCAACAGTTCCGTAATCGGGCAACTCTATCTCTTTCGGTTGGAAACGGCCGGCAATCCAATCCAATGGATTATAAGAACCAACTGTATTGTAACCTTCCTCCTTCATGTTACCACAACTGAAACCCGTTACATGGAAGTGTAATCCTTTATGACCTAGTTTCTTGGCATAGTCCGTCAATTCTGTAAATAATTGCTTTACACCAGCAACGCCTAATTTAGATTCCAGACGACGAGCATCCCAAATACAGATAACCGGTTTATCATCAATTCTCCAATAATTCTCCAAATGGCAATAGCGTGAAATCATATAAGAAAGGCTTTTCCAACACTCTTCTTTAGAGAAATCGGGAGCATCAAAACTTGGAGGATAAGCATTACTTCCATCAGTGCGTTTTGTCGGGTACAATACATACCAAGGATGATTGGTCCACATACAAGCAAACTTTACATCTTTTGTATTACTAGCTTCCAGAAAACCATTTTCCAATGCTTCATGCAGACATGGTTTACCATCATACCAATACCAATCCCAAATCAACACATCAATGCCACTTTGCTTACATAGTTTATTGTAGGTCTCCCAAGTGGATGGCTTGCTTTCGTCCAATTCCCCCAGTAATGGAGTGCGTGGCTGCTGGTGTCCGTCAAACCAAGGGCGTGCACTTCTTATCAGATTATATTCAGTCCAGCCCTGAGAATATAATTTATTATGCAAAGCCGAAGCATGATAGTTAGGGAAAGCATAAGCAGCTACCGTAAGTCCTTCCGGTTTCTTTAACAACGCAGGATCTCCCGCAAGAGTTTTAAGGTCATCCGGCAAACGATTCACTTTCTCTTTACCTTTTTTTTGAGCATAAACCGGAAGTAATCCGGCTATTAGCAGTAAAACGACAAGTTTTACTATGCGATTCATTAATTTCTGATTCATTATTCTCTATTATTTTTTAGGTTATCTGCCGCAAAAATAGGCGGTTCTTTAGATTTTGGATAACATAAACATCCCAATAAATAGAAGAAACGTCCCACTACAGCATATTATCATTAATTATTATGTCACATCATTTACTAAATACTGCTTTCACAGCTTTTAAATAGTCGTAACCATGCACAACATCTGGTTCCAAATAGCTCCCTTCCGTCCATTCATTCCAACAGTTAATATTTATAATACGCGGAGAATCAGGATCATTAAGCAAACGCTCTTTGGTCATTTGCAATGCTCTCTTAAAATTCTCAGGAGTATTATTCCCAATGGTATTGGTATAAGGATAAACTTGATTTCCCTTCCATGGCTTTTCTTGATTCGTTCTTGGAGTGGGGTCCCAACCCATTGTTACGTTCGGATAATAAGGAACGCTATAAGTCTTTTTCACTTTTTCCCAATGCGCAAAGTACTGATTACGCACATGGTTATAGTCCGTTTGTGGCTTATCCAACCGCGCATGATGAATCCATACATAAGAGGTTGCTGAATCAAAGCCCAGCGCTTTTATTAATGCAGGTATATCCTTAGGAGCATCTTGTTCTGAAAGAATAGGCATTCCCCATGCAATCAGATTCCAATGAACTCCTTTCAAACCTGATTGGATTGCTTTCTTACGAAGTTGGTCCATGGCTTTACGTGTTTTTTCCATAGAGCCAAAACTATCTATAAACCGTTGAATATCATAGATTGAGAAATATGCCTTACCATCAATCTTCCAATAATTTGGTTGTGTGAAATACTTAGAAATCAGTTCATTGCCAATCTTATCAAAGCTTTCCGGTGTCACTTTTCCTGTGTATAACCAATCTTTTTTCTCACCCAATGTATAAGGATACAAATCCTGCCAATCATGATTCGCCCACATTAGTGAGAATTTTATTTTCCGACAATTCTTTGCCTTCAAGAAACCCTCATCCAAACAACGATTCAGAAAAGGCTGGCCGTTGTAATTGTACCAATCGAAGATAAAAACATCAATACCGTATTCCACAGCAGTCTGTATTTTCTTCTTCATTATTTTAGGATCTTTTTCGTCCGTATACCCCCATGCTGGCACGTTAGGTTGATGATGTCCTTCAAACCTAGGCTTCGCTTGCTTCACCAACTCCCATTCAGACCAGTTTTCCCAATGCTGGTTACTTATACGGGGATCTTCCCTGTCTCTAGTATGATAATTCGGAAAATAATAGCAAGCGACCACTATATCTTTGGAAGTTTTCATCCGGGTCTCCAACCGACAAGATTGCGCCTCCAGAAATGAACTATCCAATAGTACTGTAAGAAGGAAGAAAAAATATTTACTCATATTACCATTTTTAAGAATCATATTTACCCGACCTATTCTACCGGTATATTATCTTCCGCACCAAAATAACCAATATTTTGATTAATACGCCCTTGAGTATTTGAAGTAATAGCCGTCAGAGGAACCGGCCAAAGCACATGATATGGCTTCATGATAAAAGCATTGGTAGAATAAAAATACTGTTCTGCAAAAAAGTTATTCTTCTCCATCACACGATCATAATACCAGTTCTTTTCTGAGAAATTACTTAAAGAATATCCATCCTTACCTAATTGAGCTTTTAAGAAAGCAATACGGGTCAATTCTACTTTCCGATGTTCTTCAATATATAATTCGCGTGCTCTCTCATCCAAGATATCATCTAATGTGACCGAAGGAAGTTCCGGCGCCTTTGCACGACGACGGATTTCATTTACGTCATTTTTGCACCTACAGCATTTCCCATCCAATAATAAGCTTCGGCCCTCATAAGATATGTTTCAGCCAAACGAAATACATAATGATCGGTGAATCCTCCGGTCGGAGTCTTGCCTTTATTAATGTCATTTTTATAAATCAATGTTTTAACTGTCGGGAATGAGAAATAACAGCGCATGGTATCGGTCACAAATGAGCGTTGCACAGGTGTGCCAAAATACGTCGCGCTGCCTCCCTTCGATGCCGGACGGTTGTATTTAAGACGCGATATATCGAACCAGTTGTTTTCATTGTGTCTCAAGTCATTTCCACACTTACCCCAGATGGCGTATTGCGAATAGTTTGTAGGACGAATCTTAGCAATGCCCCGACCTAATTTCTCTACCCATTCATATCCGTCATAAGGTCCGGCATCATACGTTGTACCCGGCTTTCCATCCGGAGTTTTCACAGCTGCGCCATTACACCAGTAGGGCACAAAGTTGCGCATACGGGCCGAACCGTTGGGGGCAACATTCCCTTCTATGCCATATCGTTCCTGAACAACAAAAATTGCTTCTTTATTTTCCGAAGAACTAATGTTGTCTTCCTGAAATAAATCATTGAATACGTCTAAACTGGCATCCTCCGCATTCACCCCAAAGCGCTCCTTCATCAAATGCAATCCATAATCATTGATACATCTTGTTGTTGCATCAACAGCAAGTTGGAAATCTCCTGTACTGAGATATATCTTTGCCAACAGATGTTCTCCTGCCGCTCTATTTACGCAGCCGGGCTTTTACATTTTTAGGAAGCCACTTTACCGCAAATTCCATATCAGTTTTCATTTGTTGCAGAATTTTCATTCTGGAAACAGTATAAAAATCAAGTTTCGGTTCCGTTATCTCTTCCAAAAGCAAAGGCACATCTCCCCATTGATTAACCAGTAAGTAATACCAATATGCCCGATGGAAATATCCTTCGGCCAATAGCTCATTCTTATCCGTTTCATTATCTATGGTCGATTTAGGAACACGACTAATCACTGTATTTGCATACTTAATGCCATTCCATGCCAGATCCCAATAACGAAGATGCAATGCCATTGATGTTGTAGGAGTCAACTGAGTTTCCAAATTATGTATTTCCTTCACCTCCGGAGCTCCCATTACCGAAACATCCGACCATGCATATTCATACACCAGTGGCGTTTCGCAATAGCCCGCATTGAAAGCATCGCCAAACCATTCCCACTTAATCTGTTTGCGAGAAGTGATAAGTAAAGCCTCAAGTCCTTCCTTATCCATAAATGTGTTTTCCGGAGCAAAAAATGACAACGGTTCCGGTTCAAGATCAACGCACGACGATAGATTCACAACCAATAATATGGCTGCCAAACATTTACTTATATTTTTCATTGTTTTCATCTGAATAGATTTTCTTCTGTTCTACAATTTACAAAGTCACATTAACTCCCAATGTCCAGATTCGAGGACAAGTACCCATATTTTCCGGATCATAATAATCCCATTTCGTCAGAACAAATGCATTGTCTACATTTAAACTTACCTTAAGGTTCTCAATGGCGAACTTCTTCAGAAGAGTCTTCGGAAAAGTATAAGCCAAAGATACGTTCTGCAATCTAACAAAATCTCTTTTCTTAAATATCAGCACGCTCGATTTCCGCAGTTTGCACCCAACCGTGCATACTCATTATTTGGACTCCATGGCGTCCAATATTCTGTCATAATAGAATTTGAACGGTCGAAGAAACGATTGTCTTCATTCCTGCGTAAATTGTCTTCCCCAAGATAATTGAACTCTCCGCGAAGAACAAATGAGAAATCCAGGCAATTGAATAAATTCAAATCACTTCTCAAAGACATACGATAACGTGGAGTTCTTGAGCCTAGCCAGACTTTATCTTTTTCCGTAATCTTCCCATCATTATCTAAATCCAATAATTTGGGGTCTCCCGGTTGTTTCCCATATTTTTTAGCTTCCTCTTCTTCTCCCAACTGCCAGATTCCGGTCCATTTATAATAGTAGATGTCTTTAATGCCATGTCCGATATACCAGCCATTTTGGACATCATCATCTTCACGCTGCCCAATCACATTACCAGCCTCGTCTTTCACATCCACCATCTTGCCATACAGATGCTTGATCGTATTCTTATTGGTTGAATAAATAAAGGTAGTAGTCCAATGAACTTTCTTAGGGATACTGAGATTCACACTGGTCAAAGTCAATTCCAGCCCTTTATTATCCACTTGTCCCAAATTGGCAATTACACTGCCATATCCGGTAATTGTAGGCAATGAGCGGTTTACAATCAAATCGGACGTTTTATTATAATACATATCCAAAATACCGCTCAACCGACCGTTAAACAATCCGAAGTCTAAACCAAGATTTGTGGCGCGAGTCCTTTCCCACTTCAACTTTATGTTAGATAGATTATCTGTCCACACACCCTTCACGTTTTTCCCATCTATAATTGCATCCGTTACGTTCAATTTTGAAAGAGCAGCATACCGGCCAATGTCTCTGTTACCATTTTCTCCCCAAGATAAACGTAATTTCAAATTGTCGACAACCTTCAGCTTTTTAATAAAAGATTCTTCTGACATGCGCCATCCCAATGCAAAAGCCGGATATATACCATAAGGATTTTCTATACCAAATGCGGAAAATCCATCCCGGCGCACTGAGGCAGTTAACAGATAGCGATCCATCAATGAATAATTCAAACGTCCTAACAGGGCGTTACCTGTCTGAATCTCATCATTAGTTTTTAAAACCGGATTGATACCCGCATGCAAATTATGAAAACCTAAAACGCCACTAGGTATGAATCCCTCATTAGAAGCATTAGTATTCCAAAATTGATATTTTTCGGCACTATATACAAAGGTTGCATCAATGTTATGAATCCCAGCTATGGTATAGTTCCATTTCAGCATATTATCAACCAACCATTCATAATCTGAATACTCATCGCGACTGGCTTCGCCACCCTTAGAAATACTTGGCCTTTCATCCGATTTATAATAATATTGTTTTCTCCAGCCATAACGGACATTAAAATTTGTCTGATAGCTAAATCCGTAAGGGAGTGTTATTCTACCGTAAATTGTAGAATTCAAAGTCTGTGTTTTATAGAACTTCTTATCAACAGAATGTGTCAATAATGGATTTATAATCCGAGCATCATCAGTCGGATATTTCTTAATGCTACCGTCTTCTTCATACATACTGGCATAAGGGCTCATCCCATCAGCGTTACCAGTATCAGCTACTATATCTTTATTTCCACGATCGGCAAACTGCGCGGCAATACCTATCTTCAACCATTTTGTAATGTCCGTATCCAAGTTAATACGAGCTCTTACCGTTTGAAAACTATCTCCTACTTTATATCCTTCATTGTTCGTATATCCTAATGAAGCATAATAGTTTGTTCTAGAAGATTTTCCAGATATAGACATGTTATAATCCTGCCTTAAACCGGAACGATAAACATGATCTCTCCAGTCTACAGTCCTACCCAATTTATAATTTTGAATTTCCACATTTGACAATTGAAGGCGCGTTAACCAAGTCTCCGTATAATCTCCCGAGAAAGAAGGGTCATAGGCAGCCCACTGTTCCTTAGTGATTCCTTCTGGCAGATTTTCTGGATTATCATAATAGCCTACCCCCTTTTGATTTTCGCTTGGTTTAAAGTAATCCAATGTTTTCCAATAATCTGCACGTCTTTGAATATATTGTTCTGGAGTAGGAAGTTCCGGGATATCTAATAAAGTAGCCACCCCAATTCTGGCACTCAGATTAATGACCGGCTTTTCTGTTTGCCCTCTTTTGGTATTAATCATTATTACGCCTGCCGAGCCTTTTGAACCATATACGGCTGTAGAACTTGCATCTTTCAAAACATCCATGCTCTCAATATCATTCGGATTGATATCACTGATATTACCATAATAGATATTTCCGTCAAGAACGATCAATGGAGAAGTAGATGCTTTTAAAGAGGCGGGACCGCGAATCTCTATCGATCCACCTCCTGAAGCGTTATTATCTACGCTAATATTAACACCCGCAATATTACCTTTAAGAAAATCGACAGCATTCGTAGCAACTTTCGTCTCCATCACTTCTTTTCCGATATGTGATACCGACCCTGTCACATCTTTCTTTTTCATAGTACCGTAACCCACTACTATAACTTCATCAAGCAATTCCGTATCTTCAGATAGTGAGATATCCAACTTTGTTGTGTTAGCATCAATAGATTTTTCCAATGTTTTATATCCTATAAAAGAAAAAACCATTGTTACTTTCTCACGAGGAATTTTCAATGAATATTCTCCATCCATATCAGAGATCGTTCCTAAAGTTGCATCCCCCTTAACCGTTACATTTACCCCTATCAGCGGATCGCCCGAAGCGTCTTTTATCATTCCGGAGACATTTCTCACTCCTTGAGCCTGGACATACATTGTAGATATCAGGAACAGCAAAAGCAGTCCGATTCTACCCATTACCAATCTTCTAAAAAAAATCATTTTTCATAATATAAAAATTAATGTATAAACCCAAATTTCATCTTAACTAAACTGTTCGGCAAAGGCAAAATTACGTACTACAGTCTAGCTTTATTAGAACATTTGTCTCATAAAATAATAAATGCGTCTCAAACATTCTTATAATCAGATTAACCCATTCTATTTTGTGTGCTTAAACCTTTTCTGAAAAAATGATGCCACATTTTTGTATTTATTTTAAGTATTATACGGGGAAAAACAAAAATGTCACCACACTGTATATCAGTCGCTTATCCACCAAAACGGTGATTGTTTCTAATAAATTTACAGAAAACAATAGGATGATTTGCATTATAAATCTATTAAAAACTGCATTTTTCTCACAATGCACTGGTTTCTCATACTTTATCGCAATACTAATAGTTACTAAAATCATATATCCTGTCACTGTTGATTTGTAATTGCGCAAGTCCATCCGACAAACTCCTCTAAAAGAAGTCAGTAATGGGTAAAGGAGAATTATTAATTCATGCAGAAGAATCTACTAAATCAACAGCATAAATTTCTAAATTCGATCAATTAATTAATAAATTAAAGTCCGTCAATCAAAAGAAGCTGTCCGAAAAGTGTATAAGTCCTATCACTCAGGAAGTTCTCCCTTTTCCGGACAGACTCCTTTCTCCCATACATCTATCAATTTTTTTACAAATTCTTTTTCTGCACATTCAAATGTGTTTTTTCTTTCCATATCATCCACATGATAATCATATAATTCTGAGATATACTTTGTTTTATCCCGATAACGTGTCAAGCGATACTGTGGAACTCTCACGCTTACACCATTATTAAAATAACTATAGGCAGCCTCATGCCATGAACGCTCTTTAGGATCTGCCAATAGTTTTGTGAAACTATGTCCATCCAATCCATCAGGAACCGAGACACCACAAAGTTCCATCAAAGTAGGATAAATATCAATCGAACTAACAATGCGATGATTTTCAATTGATTTACTACTATGCGGTACTTTCATTATCAATGTGCTGCGCAGTGAAGTCTCCATCAGTGTGTGTTTTCCCCATACACGTTGGTCACCTAAATGCCAACCATGATCTCCCCCACACCACTATAATGGTATTATCTGCTTCTCCAAGTCGTTCCAACTCATCTATTATCTTTCCTACCTGAGCATCTATGTAGCTAATACATGCAAAATAAGCATGACGTAGCTTACGAGCATAAACTTCTGAAACACTCTTATCTAATGAGGCTCTTTCATCCCCCCCTCTAAATAACCATTAAACTCGCCACTATTGTGCAATGCATATCGACAAATTCCCTCCGGGATATTAGGAACAGGAGATAACGGTATCGCATTCTCATCATATAAATCCCAATATTTCCTGGGAGCAGTAAAGGGCAAATGCGGTTTGAAAAATCCTACTGCCAGACAAAAAGGTTTTTCTCCTTTAGATAATGCCCGTAGCTTCTTCACAGCCAGGTTTGCCGTCAGTCCATCCGGATACCCTCATCCGGCACATCCGCACATTCATAAGGGGGGGACGTGTTTATTACGGCTTTGACGATTACTGCCGTCTGCATATCCAAAAAATGCATTCCATCCGGTTCTCCATTTGCCTGCATCAAAAAGCATTTCATCCCAACTGTAAGGCAGTTCCGGACGAGAGCTCTTAGGTTGAGTATAGCCGTATAAATACCCGTCTGCATAATGACTGATTTTACCAATTCCAACCGTATAGTATCCATTGCGTCTAAGATGATGAAACATCGTTTCCGGCTGTTCTAGTTCGTCCTGAGCAGATAAATTAATCTTGCAAGCTTCATTCGATAAATCCTGCACTTTTCGAGGCAGTCTGCCGGTCAACATGCTGGCTCTCGAAGCTCCACTGGTCGGTACCTGTACATAATGGTGGAAAAACAAGCTTCCTTCTCCGGCTAAGTTGTCTAAATGGGGAGTTTTAACAACCGAACCGTAACAACCTAATTCTTGACGTAAATCGTCTATACAAATAAAAAGCACATTAGGTTTCTCGGACCCTTTCTCATTGACTTGTGCCATACAAAATATCGGGAATGTCAATAGACAAGCCGACATATACTTTATTTTCAGTTCTTTATCCACGAAACTATACATTTATTCTATCATTGGAAATTGAGATATTCGTAACGTAGTACATCCATAGGGAATTAATGTTATATCTTCCACTTTGTTTCCTCCTCTTTTAGCATCCTTTTTGATTCTCGAGGGAACGAACATTTTGCCTGCCGAATGATTTTCTATACGCCATTCCGGCAAACGAACGGCTTTCACTCGAATCTGTATAGGAGCATTCTTTAAATTCCAAGGGTTATCCGGTATATTTTCAGAAACACGTAAATTAAAAGATTCCTCCTTTAACTCTTTTCCCAAAATCGCATAGTTCCAGGCAGATTTAGGATAAACTTCCCAAAATACCCTGTCTGTCATTCCTTCTTTTTCTATTTTCCGCCAATCTTCCTCAATTCTTAATGCATATACCAAGGGTCCTCTCTATTCCCAAGGAGTTTTCATACCAACGGGTATATTTAAAATTCATATCCATTGTCAATTCTACGATATCTCCGGATTTCCACTGACGATGAATAACCACAATCTTATCTTCCCCTATCCCTATTTCTTTATTATTCACCTTCAGATGCGCAGTTTTACACCATAACGGTATGCGCAAATGGAGAGGAAATTTCACTTTTCCATCTGTTTGAATAGTAAAACGCACTGATTCTTTAAAAGGATAATCCGTATCTTCCATAATTGTCACAGTCTGCCCGTCACCGACTTTTGCAGTGACCGTTGAAGCACCATATACTAAAGCAGCCAGTCCATTATCCTCCGTTGCATACCATAAATTTTGCACAAATTTAGGCCATCCCTGATGCATATTGGTATAACAACAGGAACAACCTGTTATTCTCCCAAAAGTTAGTCTTCCATTGTTATCATCAAAGAAATTCCGTGTATCCGCAGAAACCAGTACCTGGTTGGCTTGCTGAAAATACTGTTTATACATAAAGTCATCCGTAATCTGGGCAGGCAGCACATTATAAGCGATTTTTCCAGATAATCCGCATAATACACATCACCGGTAATTGGCAAAATACTTTCAAAACTATGCATCATCTCGACTGCCGTACAGAGTTCGGAGCCTTGTGTCGGATTATTGCCATGTAAACGCTCATCTCCCCCATACATACCATTTACGAAACCATGGCAATCTCTTAAAGCAGATAATCCTTCTTTAACAGCACTAAGATATTTCTCATCCGGATGTTGTTGGTAATAAATCACAGGGGCTTTCAACCCTTGAGCTACATTCACACAATGAAGAGATGGATACGGATTTAGCGTACGAATCACATTACCTGAGAAAACTTCTGTCCAATCATACGTTTGTTGATGAATAAGTTCCCCAATTCCAATAAGAACTTTTCTTTGGTGATATTGTACAACCAATAAACAACCGCCAGATTATCGGCCCCACGACGATTTGCCCAAAATGTCCAATGCCCTAAAGGATATTTGGGAAGTGTTTCTTGTTGATATTTAAAATAGCGAATCATAAAGTCTATAACCCTTTTGTCGCCGGTTGCCATATAATATTGTTGCAAGACTTTCAGCATAATCATTTTAGGCCACCAATCGTCTCGCATCCCCTGCTGTACTCCCCATATTTTATCATAATTCTCCGGTAAAGGCTTAGGGCCAAAATTGCCATTGTCCTGTTGGTTATTCAGACACCATTCCACCCATTTTAAAGCCTTCTCTTTCAGAGTCTGGTCATTCAAAATATAAGCTAATGGTAACAACCCGTCTATCCAATAGGGACCGCGTTCCCAGCCATCTCCCGTACCTCCCAGCCAACCATTTCGTTCGCCACAAACTACACTGTAAATGCTATCCATACATCCAGTCAAACCATCCCTCTGCCGATAAAGCATTTCCAATAACATGCCTTGCGGGCGGATCGCACCAAGGGGCAACTGGACATAAGGTTGTTTCACTAATGGCTTTTGATTCGCTACATAAAATTTATTCCCACTCTGCAGGCTCAGACAACTGAGCAGGCATATCAATAAAATAGACAATGTTCTATTCGCTTTCATCTCAAATATTAATAAAAATGATTATCTACCAAGAGGACGGGCAAAACGTCCATCATCCTGTTTTATATTCTCTTCGCCGGGAAAGACGTCTCCTACAGACTCCTGCCAGACCTTTAAAACCAGTCGCAAACGGGATAATTCTTCTTTCATCGTCCGTTTATGCGCAATGTTATTCAAACAATGAATATCTTTTGCCAATGAGTAGAGTTCTTCTTCGGATCGGGGAGCAATAAAACAATCTTGATATATTTCCCCCAGCCTTCCTTTTTTCAAAGTCTGCAAGCATTTGAAGATAGGCAGGTGTGCGCATTGCATCCCCTACCACCGGATTGGACAAATGGGGCAACCAATTTTTTATATATATAAATTCCTTCGTAATGACGGCCCGTTCATAAGCTTTGAAAGCATGCCAATTATGCTCTGCAAAAGCAAATTCCCGAACTTCCGTATCGGGATTGTTCAGAATGGGTAACAAACTTATACCCTGTAGACCCGGTGAACGCTTCGCATCGGCTATTTCCAGAAGAGTCGGAGCAATATCTACAGCACTAGCCAAACTTGAAGTAACACCTCCTTTTCTAACAATATGAGGATAAAAGACAATAAAAGGAGATTTTATACCTTGGGTATTCACTCTCGTTTTGCATTGGGCAAAAGGTCGTCCATTATCTGTCATCACAATGATTAATGTATTAGTCAACTCCTTTTCTTCCCGGAGTAGATTAAGTACTGCGCCCACATGCGTATCGAAACGCGTCACTTCATTATAATAGTCTGCAATATCTTCACGCATTTCTGGAGAATCCGGCAAATATGGTGGAATAATTACTTCAGAAGGACGATAAGGGTTATCGTATGCCCCTTGTTTGTAAGGACGATGAGGATCAAGAGAAGCGGCAAACATAAAAAAGGCTTGTCTTTAGGTCTTTGCCTCAAAGCTTCCACCCAAAGGTCTCCCATTTTCCATGGTTTTCCGACAGATTTCAAATAATCAAACCGCTTCTCTATTTCCGGAGAATTTGTTCCATGATTTTTGCCAACCAACATAGTATAATATCCATTTTTCTGAAGACAATCAGTAAAAAGAGTTGCTTCTGATGGCAATTTATCATGTAGATTCTGCGCTCTTGTACTACTTGGATACATTCCTGTAAATATGGAAGCACGACTGGGACTGCTGGAGCTTGCTGTTAAAAAAGAAATTATCAAAACGCAATCCATTCAGTGCCAAAGAATCTATATTAGGGGTTCTTACCACCGGATGGCCATAGGCCCCTACTTCCTCCCACCCTAAATCATCTGCAATAAAAATTAAGATATTAGGTTTATCGGGAATCTCCCCGGCATGCATTCCATAAGGAAGACCGATACTTAAAAGTAGGGCTGTACGATGTAAATTCTTCTTCATCATCACTTCTTCATTTTATTCCAAAATAAACAGGACTTGCCTTTATTCGCCAGAGGGCACTACTATCGATTCACCCCATCCTACCGGTGTTCCAAAGTTCGGAGTTCCGTCTGTATTCCAGGTAAAACGTTGCATAAATGTAGAACGCCCGGATTCATAACTTCCATCATTCCTATTTTTAACATGATAAACAATCCAATCTTCTGTGCCATCAGGAGATTTCGTGAAGCTACAATGGCCTACTCCATTCACTCCATCTTCCTCAGCAGTATTGTCACAACGATAGAACACAGCATTGGGAGATTTCTTCCAATTCGCCGGAATCATCGGATTATCACCTATATTTAACATAAGGTAGGCCAAACGATAGTATTTTGTCCACGAACCGTTACATGAATATACGATAAAGACTTTGCCGTCATGCTGCAAAAAAGCAGGTCCTTCATTCACTTTAACCGAGGGTTGCACTAGTTCCCAGGATTGATCAGGTTGAGATATTTGAACACGATTGGAACTTATAGTCCACGGGTTAGTCATTTCAGCAATATAAATGCGCTGATCCCCTCCTGTTTCTTTATTAGTTGTTCCTGACCATACGGCATACAATTTACCTCCTATATTTACAACTCCCATATCAATAGCATAGCAGGTATTATCTGCTGTAGCTATTATCCCGGGAACATATTCGTCACCAGTGTAAATCATTCCCATATCTTCATATTCTCCCATAGGATCGGCAGTTTTAGAACGCAGTACACCTGTCCGTTGCATTTTATAACTTCCACTTTCTTCATGCGGACGCCCTGCCGCATAATAGACATACCATCTTCCGTCAATAAAATGGAGCTCAGGAGCCCAAACATGTGAAGTATTCCATGGTTTTATCGTACCATTATCTTTCGAGCAGTCCAAATCGACTTTGTCGAATTAATCACAGTTAGTTTATTTGACTTGGATACATTTATTCCGTTACCATGCGCTTTGCATGTATAATAAGCCCTTGATATTGCACAATCCACGGATCAGGTATGCCTGCTATAGGATTGGTGAAGGTTTTATCACTTTGCACAATATCTACCACTACATCATCCACCCCTTCGGCAGAAAAAAGTAATTTTCGCTTTTCGAGAAGTAGTGACATCAACGTTAGCAGTATATCCTACAGATAATATTTCTTTTCCGCCTTCTGTTTTTGGCAGTTCAATCCAATCCTCTTCAGTAGAGGCACTCCATACTAAATTTGTAGCAATATTCAGCTTAAATATACCGGGGAAATTGCCCACTTGAATAGTGGCAGGTAGTACTGACAAATAGTCTTTCCCAATTAACACGGGGGAGTCCCCTCCGAAAGTCGTGAATCGTTAGTCTCACCACAAGCCATTATTGATGAGAATAGAGAGCATAAGAATAATATATTTAAAATTCTATTCATAGTTTTAATCTTTATGACGGTTAAAAACAAGAAGGTGACATCGATATACTATCTATGGACGTGCCACCTCCTTATTTTCTTAATATTTTAAATTTCCTCCGGAAGTTTTTCCATTACAAAGCGGAAACCGCTGTGGTTACCGGCTTCTCCTTTATGCTGATTACATCCACGTGTATATACCTTAAGATAGGTCGGATGCCTAAAACTTCCTCCCCGAACTATCATTTTACCATCCGCACTTAATTTTCCGGCATTAACAGGATCCACCGCAATTTCATCCGCATGTGTTCCGTAAAAGTTCCAGTCAAAAAAATCTCTGCAATATTCCATTACATTCCCTGTCATATCATAAATACCTAATTCATTGGGGCTCTTTGTACCGACTGGAGAAGGCCCTCTTTTATTATCCGTAGAAACAGACACTTCGTTTGCATTATTACTGCCACTATACAAATAGCCTTGACTCCGTTTACCGCCACGGGCAGCATATTCCCACTCAGCCTCACTCGGTAATCGTACTTTTACTCCCAACTCAGCTGACAACCATTCACAAAACTGTTCAGCACAAGGCCAAGTCACATTCACAACAGGATGCCGATTCTTACCTGCACGTGGTTTGTAAATCAAATTAGGGGCTGCACCAGAATATTGGAAACACCAAGCAGCAGTAGAACCATTATGCAAAGCCTTAACAGGCAAAGTCCTACTATTTCTACTTTGATATACATTCAAGAATACACACATCTGCTCTACTGTCACTTCATATCTGCAAATATAGAAATCCTTGGATATATTCACCTTATGTACCTGTTCTTTTCCATAGGTTTTATTATCTATAGGAGAAACTTCCGTATCCGTATTCGGGTTACCCATATCAAAAATTCCATTTTCTACAAGAATCAGGTCTTCAAAAGTCATACCCGGCACAATGTCTCCTGTATGTGTAGTAAATTCAACCGGAAGCCCATAAAATACTCCATCCGAATTTACAGCATAAGCACGCGCATAATACGTTGTACCTTTTTTAGTCCACCAACAATAGAATAATACGAACCTACGCCTTTATCTATCTTTTTATAAGAACCCGTTTCAATGGTTATTTCCGGATTAGTACCCCAACATACTCCCCGTTCTGTAGTAGGAGAACCGGCATCCATCAAAACCTCACCATACAAATATGCACTCCGATATCCTGGAAAGACATTCCCTGTTTTTATAAAATTCATCGTTTTAAACCAAATAGTCTCACCATATACTACACTTGTCGCAGTCTTAAAATAAGGACGAACCAAATAATACGTATTCTGATTCAGATTCTCCAGATTTGCATCAAAAGCATATCCACCCGCATCTGCAACAATAGTTTTACCATCAACAGTCGGTTCTACAAGAGGCGGAACAGGTGGGGCGTCTGCACCTTCATAACATATTCCATATTCCAACACTTCCGAGCCACCATTATCGGCAATTTGCATTATTGCAGTCGCTGTAGTCGGAGTAATTCCGGTAACATCATCAATTACACACCATCCATCGCCCAGAAGGTCTTTTGTTGTCAACTTCAATTCATTACCGTAATAGATATGGCTACCGTCATTAATATATGCCCTAACATAGTATTCCGTTGAAGGTGATAGTCCTACCATTTGTAACATATATCCGTTTTTCTGCAATAGCGCCGACCGATTCTATTTTACTATCTTCCACATCCGGAGAAGTTGTTTCACTCCAACAAAAACCGACTACCATATTATCTGAAACAGTGCCTTTTGTGATGTATGCACTCACAAAAGCTGTAGTCTGCCCCACTCGTGCAAACCCTTGTGTAGTCACCTGCACTGAAGTTTCAATCACTTCGTCGTCATTACATGAACTGGCAAACAACGATAGGATAGTGACCATCATATATAAGAAGAATTTATTTTTCATATCTTTTCATGCTATAAAGTTTATCAATCTACCACACGTGGCGACCATCCCCAGTTTTGAATCAGATTCTTATTCTTATTAATCTCAGACTGCGGAATAGGCATCAAATTCATGTGGTCTTCATAGGTACGCTTTTCCATTTCCCGTACACTGTATTCTTTTGTTTTATCATCCTCTTTTAAGATAATATCTTGTTCATGTACTACTCTCTGAGTTTCCGCTCCAATCATCCAGCGTCGGATATCCCAGAAACGATGTTCCTCGAAAGCAAATTCGACACGGCGTTCATTTTGAATCAGTTTACGGACATTCTCTTGAGTTAGCTCCCATCCACGATTGGCAAAAGTAGTACGTACATCAGGCATACCGGCACGCGCACGGACTTCTGAGATAGCCCAACAAATGGCATCATCCGGTACGGCAGAAGGATCATCATAATATTCATTTAAAACCTCGGCATATAGTAGCAATATATCAGCATAACGAATAATAGGATACGAATTGGGTACCGTTACATTATTAGTCGGATTCAAATCCTTATCCATAAATTTCTTCAAAAAGAAACCTGTACGGGAATATCCGCGAATATAATCTTTGCCCCAGGCTTTTCCGAATCAATATCTCGTCTCCAAGTCTGAAATTCTATACCACAGAAAGTAGCTTCATCATGCCACACCGTGGCCTCCAAGCGTGGATCACGACCGGAAAAAGGATGCAACGGGCGGAACCCCGATCCTTCCTGTTCCGGTAGCATGCCATTTTTCATTTCATAAGCCGCAACTAAGTCTTGAGTGGGTAGATTGTAGCATACCGGACTCCCCTTGCCGCGAACAAGCATGAAATTAAACGGTAAATTCTCATAATATATATCAATTGTAGGTCCTTTTAAAAAGGAAATATTGATTCTTCCACCGTATTACGCGTAACAAAATAAGTTTCGTAAGCTGATTTTGTGCCGTTTACTTTCTTATATAGGTCATAACGTCCTAAATCAATAACAGCTTTCAATGCTTTTGCAGCTTTATTCCATCTTTCACTATCATAAACAGGATAACGCCATAACTCTTTGTTGATATCCTCTTTATCATATTGAGGATAATTATTGGGACGATTAAATAATGGACTAGCCGCCAAAGCAAGGACTTTACCTTTCAAGGCTAAAGCTACACCATCGTTTGCACGGCCAAAATTATTGCTTGCCCAATCCTGATTTACACTCCGAAAAATAGTAATTGCCTCATCACATTCATCCAGAATATATTCCACACACTCAGCAAATGTAGCCCGTTTAGCCTCTTTTTAATTCCGGAGAGCCAAAATGCAATGTCTTTTCCAGAATGGGAACACCTCCAAAATGTTTCAGCAATTCTGCATAAAAGAATGCACGTAAAAAGATTACCTGCGCACGCAAATATTCCAAGTCCGTACGGGTAGCCACTCCGTCTCGTTCTTCTATATAATCATAATTCTCCAGAAATTTGTTACAAGCACGGATAGCAGCATAATATTTAGACCAGACTCCTCCCAATGGTACGCTTTCAGCATTCCAGTTACCATCATTAAATCGTTGGGCATCCGACTCTAAATTACGTGCTTCCCCATTATCTGTAGCGCAGTCAAGATAAGCACCACTCCATGAACCCGGAACCTCGGCTCCCTTTGGCAAAGAATAATAAATATCATTAACGAAATAACGAGCATACGTCGGATCTTTAAACACATCTTTCTCATACAAATCTCCCACATCTTCCTTGTCCATGAGGGAAGAAGCATCCAAACATGAACTCAAGGTCATTATGGAAAGAAATGAACTTAGTATCATATAAAGTTTTATTTTCATAACTAATCACTTTTAAAATTTTAGATTCAGCCCAACACTATAATTTCTCATTTGCGGATAAGAAGTATTATCTCCATCATTTGCTTCCGGATCATATTCTTTAAATCCTGCGAAAGTCAATAAATTAGTTCCACTTACGTAAATACGGACCGAAGATATCCTGGCCTTCTTTGTCCAATTTACAGGGAGTGTATAACCAATCTGCATATTCTTCAAACGAAGATAGTTACCATTCTTCAGCCAAAAGGTAGACAGTCTATGATTTTGTTTCGAAGTAGAAGGAGATAAGCTCGGATAAGTGGCATTTTCTTTATTATCCGGCGTCCATCTTCCTAAATGATGTTTCATCACACTACCTGTATTCGTAAACTCCCAATATCCAAACCCATTTACGTATAAATCTGTAATTGCCGCTCCTTGAAAGAATAATTGCCAGTCAATCCCTTTCCATTCTCCTCCTAAAGTAAAACCATAGATAATCTCTGGCAAACGGGTTTTACCAATTGCAGTCACATCATAACTATCAATCTCTCCATCTCCATTAATATCCCTATATTTCAGATCACCGAGCTTCAAGTTACTTGAAAAACGGGAAGGTAAGGCATCTATTTCTTCCTGCGTATTGTAAAAGCCATCCACAATCATACCAAATCGTTGATTCACTTTACGTCCGATAGAAGATGTCCATGGATACGTTTGCGGTTCTTCACCCTTCTTTAAGATTTTGTTTCGGGCAAATGAAACGTTTCCTTTCACATAATATGATACGTCTCCTATTTTATCATTGAAAGAGGCATCCACTTCAAAACCAGAATTACGCACTTCACCTAAGTTCTGCGGTGGAAATCCTTTATTAGAATCAGTAGCTCCCAACATTCCATAAATAGTAGAAATAGCACGATCATAATCCAATATATTGATCCGCTTTTCCGTAAAGGCATCTACAGTCAAAGCTAACTTACTATCAAAGAGACGCATATCAATCCCGATATTCAATTTACGGGCACGTTCCCATGTCACATCTATATTTTCTTCTTTACCTTCATATATGCGATTCTCGGGATTATTATCAATACCAAAAGAAGGACGATAGGAAGTAAGCATCGGATAAGTTTGCAAATAATAATACTTCTCAGAGCCAATCTTATCGTTACCAACTTCACCATAAGCTCCACGAATCTTCATATAATTGAACACTTTGTTACTCTTACCCCCGAACTTTTCTTCTGAAACGACCCAGCCCAATGAGAAAGCTGGGAAAACCGTAACGCTTACCTTCCGCAAACTGTACAGAACCATTATATCCGGCATTAAATTCAGCTAAATATCTATTTTTATATCCATACGTTACGCGACCTACATAATTGATATAACCTGTGGGAAGCACGGCATTATAATGTTGGTTCAATTGGTTGAATGCCAATAAACCAGTAACAGCATGTGCACCAAATTTACGTTCATAATTTACAGCAAATTCTGTGGTTATATTCCGCCGATGAGGTCCTGCGGAAGTATCAATACGAACGGGAGTTTCATTACTGACTATTGCATATTGTCCATCTTTGGTGTATTCCCATAACTCCGGACGTTCTGTTATATCTCTCCTCGAGGCCATGGTAGAAACGAAACCAAACATGGCTCTTGCTGAAAGCCCTTTTGTTATAAAATCTAATTTTTGATTGAGTTTCACTACCGCTTCGAATACATTGCGTTTAGAATGATTATAGCCATACTTTGATAAAGCAGCATAAGGATTTACTACATTAAGTTTCCCGCCATAAGTTCCGTTCGGATTCACATAATTCAAATAATTAGGCGGTAAGCGTACCATAGATTTATAAAGATCCGTCCCGGCATCATTATCATGTCTTTCTTCCAGTCGTCCTGAAAGATCAACTCCAAAGACGGTGGTCTTCGTCACATTAAAATCCAAGTTGGTACGCATGCCATAGCGTTTAAAGTATACGTTAGAATCATAATTCTCATTATCGAAGGTATTAAAAATACCTTGTTCATTAAGATAATTGGCCGACACATAATATCTCACAAAAGGAGTACCGCCCCTCACTGTCAGATTGTATTGCTGTTTCATACTGGAATTTTTCAGCATATCTCCAATATAGTCATTATCAGGATGAGTATAAGGACTAGCCCCTGTACGGTACATTTCAAGATCATAAGCATTGTATTCGGGTACTTCCCCCACATTCATCAACGCTTCGTTTTTCAATCGGGCATAATCATAAGAACCAAGTTTCTCAGGCAAACGAATGGGAGTATTCATAGTGAACGAAGTTCTAAAATCCACCACCGGTTTACTTGTTTCTCCACGTTTGGTTGTTATCAGGATAACTCCATTCGCACCACGTACTCCAAATACAGCTGTAGCAGAAGCATCTTTTAAAACTGAGAAACTCTCAATATCTTCAGGATCTATCTGCGAATATTCCCGTTCAACACCATCCACTAATACTAATGGAGATGAAGTTCCTGAATTATAACTGGCAATACCCCGAATATATATAGAAGCATCATCCTCACCCGGACGTCCTCCCGGAGATCTGGAAATTACTCCGGCTATTCTACCACCAATTGCCTGAGTTAAATTAGTTGTTCCTGTCTTTTGAAGTTCTTTAGCATCTGCCGTGGAAATAGCCCCCACTACGGAAGCTTTCTTCTGTGAGCCATAGCCTACTACAACAACTTCTTCCAAACTCACACCTGACTCCACCATTTTCACGTCCAGTTTTCTCTGTTTACCTACTAAGACTTCCTGGTTTTCATAGCCTATAAAAGAGAATACCAAGACGCTCTTAGAACTTGAAACGGTAATTTTAAAACGACCGTTTATATCACTAATAGCACCATTACCCCTGGTACCTTGCTCAACAATATTCACACCTGGCATCGCTTCATCATTCATATCAACAACCGTACCGGTAACCGTAAATGATTGAGCATATAGCGAATAGAATACTCCTTCCGCTATCACCACTATTAAGGTTAATAAAAATTTCTTCATGAATTAGTTTTTCATTTGATTTTACAATACTAAGTTACCAACCTGGATTGGGAGTTAAAGCCGCATTTTTATTTAATTCACTTTGAGGAATCGGATAATAATAGCACCGTTCCGGAAACACGCGGTCTTCCACTTCTATCGGAGCACTATAGATAAACTCTCCCGTGCTCTCATCTTTAGTGATTTGTACCCCATGTACAGGACGATTCAATACAATCTCCGCTTCCCTCCAACGTCGTAAGTCAAAATAACGTACGTTTTCAAAAGCAAGTTCGACCGTTCTCTCCCCGATGGATAATTTCACGCATTTCTTTTTAGTCTTATCTGCGACAGGAGGTAAACCAGCCCTATTACGAACCTGATTAACACAAGTATATATCATAGCATCATCAACAATATCATCATCTGAGGTTCCATAATATTCATTGGCAGCTTCGGCATAAGTCAGCAAAATCTCTGCATAACGTAATAAAGGAAAATCATGAAATGTGTTTTTCTCAACGCCAGAAATACGAACCTCCGGATCCAGATGTTTTCGTAAAGTATAACCGGTGATACACCCTTTTGCTGTAGAATTTAAAGCCGTATAATCTTTTCCACCAACAAATGTTTCCACCTCCCTATCCCACCAGTAACTGCCGTTATAAAGAACCGATGCTTTGAAACGTTCACATCTATTCTCCCATGGCTTTTGTGGATCATATTCCGGATCCTCCTTGGGTAATTTGCCATTCTTGAGTTCGAACATATCAATAAATTCCTGTGTCAAACTCGTATTACCGGTAGCCCCTGAATATCCTGCCGGACCATTGCGTTTCTCTACATTATTAGTCATACCTTGCATTCTGGCAATAAGAAACTCATGATTACCTTCACGAGTGACAAAGAGACGTTCGTAAGAAGGAAATAATTCATAGGCAGGAGCGCCATTGGGCATTCTTAAGTTAATTACATCAAGCGCCGCCTTTGCTGCACGCTCCCAACGACGATCATCAGGAGATGCATAACGTTGGATTTCTGTTGTTCCTGCTATCGGATTCTCATTAAATAAGGGGCTGGCAGCATATAATAGGACATTGGCCTTCAAGCCTAAAGCAGCTCCTTTTTTGTCAAACGCCCATAATCATTATCCGGGTAACGCAAAGGAAGACCACCCGCAGCCTCTTCACACAAACGAACTATATATTCTACACATTCATCGAATGTATTACGCGGCAACTCAATATTGCCACCTTCAAAGAGATCATCCATAATAGTAATCCCCCATAGCGCTTCAACATTTCATAATGTAACAATGCTTTATGCAATTTAGCTTCGCCAACATATTGCGCCATTTTTGCCTGCGATAATTGCTCACAATAATGAATATACTCTAATACAACATTCGTTTTACGCATATATTGATAAACTTGTGCCCACCGGCTGTCAGTATTTCCACCTGAACCGGAATGAAATGTAGCCCCAGTGAAGCTATTAATTGCCGTATTTGTGCCACGTGGAGAAAGTACTCCCAAATCAGTCACACAGTCAAAAAAACTATTTTGATTAGCGGCTCCTCCTCCAAAGCTATTATATCCACCTATCCCGGTATTAAGACCTACATACAGTTCGTTCACAAACATCTCTACCTTCAAACTATCTCTAAAGGCTATTTCGGGCGGCATTCTCTCCAAAGGAACCTCATTCATCGCATCATAACAAGAAGACAATAATGTCAACCCCGTAAATAATATAATTATCTGTTTTTTCATATCCATATCCATTAAAATTGAAGACTCAAACCAAAGCTAGACACCTTTTGTACAGGATAGTTACAAACTCCGGGCTGACTTTCCGGATCAATAACACGCATATTATGCCAAGTCAGAAGATTATATCCAGTATAGAAAATACGTGCTTTCGAAATTTTAGCTTTCCGAGTCCAACGTTGAGGAAGTGTGTATCCTATTTCTAATGTTTTTAACCGTAAAAAATTACCATTGTCCTGCCAAAAGTCCGAATCCAGACGATTATGCGTACCACCCAATAAAGACAAACGAGGATATTTAGCCGTGCGCCAAGTAGAAGGATCTTGTGGATTATAGCGATTGTCCCAATGATACTTTTGTACACTACCACCACCCCATTCATTCCCATTACCAGCTTCATTCTTAAAAGCCATAATATTGAGGTCTGCGTATGTATAATCCCGATTAGCTACACCGGTAAAGAGTGCCTTTACATCAAACCCTTTATAGGCAGCACCTACAAAAAATCCATAACTCCACTCCGCCAGATTTGAATCACCAATTTTACGTTGATCCTGTTCAGTTATTACCCCATCGCCATTCAAGTCACGATATTTGATATCACCTGCATAAGCAGCTCCGGAATCAGTTTTTAGGACTGTTCAAACGATCTTGTTCGTCGATATACAATCCGTCGGATACATAACCGAATAAATCATTAATAGATTTTCCTACACGTTTCTGATAATCGTACGGATAAGGTTGCTCATCATTAAAAATAATAGTATTGTCGATAAAACTAAAATTACCACCTACTGTCCAATAAAAATCGCCTCTTTTATCAGTAAAAGCAACACGGGCTTCATAACCCTTATTTTCAGACTTTCCAATATTCTCGAGCGGACCTCCAAAGCCATAGCCGGAAAGAGTGGAAACAGTATATCGAGTAGTCAAAATCTGTGATGTTTTCTCTTTAAAATAATTAAATCCTAAACTGATCCGATCCTTCCATAAGCGAATATCAGTACCAACGTTTAGCTTTTAATGATTCTTCCCAAGTAACATGAGGGTTAAATACACTACCTTCTCCCCAGCCACCGACATTGGTACCATTTACACCAAAATGATATCGACTACTCCCCGTTTTAGCCAATGTAGGGAGATAGTAGAAATAAGGAATCCCATCATCTGTTCCTGTCAAACCATACGAACCATAAAACTTGATAAAACTCAGCAACTTGTTTCCAATCGTTCTCTTTATAAAGGGCTCTTCTGACAGAATCCATCCCAATGAAACCGCAGGAAAGAATCCATAGCGTTTCTCTTTAGGCAATTGCTCAGTACCCTGATATCCAAAAAGAGAACTCAGCTAAATAACGGGAATCAAACGCGTATGACGCACGTCCGAACAAACCTTGATGATAGTTAGCCATTTGCTGCGTATCCGTTGTCTGCTGATTACGATTGAACGTTAAGACTGCTGATACATCATGTTTTGTGCCTAATAAGCGTTCATAATTCAGCCCCGCCTCAACATCAAAGATACGTACCTTGCTATCACCAAAAAGAATTGGAATTGGCTTGTTTACCCGGCTCTCCCCATGTAGTGAATGTATCTTCACCTGTTGCATTTTTACCAGTATATTCATACACCATATATTCCTTACTACGATTAATAGTATTATCAAAACGAGCATCAAAAGCTAATGAAGCATATACACTCAAGCCTGTTGTGATAAAATCCAACTTTTGGTTAGCTTTCATCGAAGCTTGCATCGTGCTGTGTATATATTTAGAATATCCGCTGTGATTCAATATGCCATAAGGATTTTTACGATATGCATTGGTTCCTGCCACTTTGTCCGATCCATAATTCAATGGAAATATATTAGCAGGAAGTGAGTATAACGTTTTAAATAATCCCTCCGCACTCATAGAACCACCCGGATTATTCCTCAACTGCTGTCTTCCGAAGAGATCGACCGACAATAATAAATCCTTTGTCAATGAAACATCTACGTTAGAACGAATCGAGTATACCTGAAAATTAGCATTCGTATTGTAAGTATTCAAATCATCCGTTTTGTAAAGTCCATCATTATTTTGATATGAGAAGTTCACGAAGTATTTAGCTTTAGAACTTCCTCCTTGAATACTTAAGTTATAACGCTGTGCGATAGTTTGTTTTTTCAAGATTTCATCTATCCAATTGACATTCGGATGCGTATAAGGGGATTCACCACTTAAATATAAATCTAAATCTTCCTGCTAATATACAGGCTCTTCTCCTGGATTATCATTCATGAATGCCTCATTATATAACTTTGCATAGTGAAATGCATCCAGATATTCCGGCCTTTGTGTAGGTTTTGAAATACTCAGTTGGGCATTGAAACGAATCACAGGCTTTCCTTCTTTACCTCTGCGAGTAGTTGCCATAAATGCACCGTTAGCCCCTCTTAACCCCAATATAGATAAAGAACCTGCATCTTTATAAACAGATATTGATTCTATTTCATGGGGATCTAGTAGAGAGAACGAACGAGGACGTCCGTCTACATAGGCTACCGGAGAGCCACTGCGCCATGAACGCTGCCCACGCACATACAGACTGGCATTATCCGCGCCCGGCAAACCGGTAGTCTGTATACTTTGAACACCCATCATCAAACCGGCAATTGCTGCATTTTGAAACATGACCGGAACATTCTCAATCTGTTCTCCGCTTACCGTTTCCACAGCCGTTATTAACCTTGACTGCTTCTGCGAACCATACATTAAATGGATGGTCTTATCCTCATGCTTCTCCACAGCTTTAAGAAGGGTCAAACGGAAATTTCTGTTTTACCCACTTGTACCGTAGCCTTTTCATATTCATTTAATGTAAATATAAGGCTTGATTCTTCATTTGGTACAGCAATCGTAAACCTCCCTCCTTATCCGTCAAAACAAATCCCAAGGTTTCTTTCACATCTACAAGCACATCCGGTAGTGCTTCTCCTTTAGGGTTTACCACCTTTCCTCGGACAACGATTTGCTTTTTACTTTGGGCAAACCCATCCAAGAAATAAAAGTTGTAAGTACAAAAACAGCAAAACAAAGCAGTTTTAAAAAAACAGTTCGTTTCGATAATAAGTGAAACTTAATACAGTTTTTCATCATCTATAAGGCTAAATTATTGTTTCTTGATTCCAAAAAAAAGATAGCTATGCTGTGGAGCCAGCTCATAATGAGAGGTAGAATTTATACATAAAGGTAATACATATCGTTTTGCCGGGTCCAACTCAGTAGTACGAAATATGACTTGCAAATCCCCTCTGTTAGTATTCTTTTTAATCACCGTAACCATAGCTGACGGAATAATTTCATAACTACTCTCCGGAAGAACTTCATAGTTTGCAAAAGAAGGGTCTTTTTACCTGAAGCTTTTGCAAAGAATCTGTAGCTAACCCGATAGAAACTTTCACATCCTGAGGAACAGGAATACTTCCTCCGCAATACGTACCGATTATGAATGTTGTGTCTTTTTCATAATCAAAATTTGCAATAAAGAAATCACTTTTCTCCGCCCATGTGGCTAGTGGAAAATAGATCTTTGCATATTGCATCTGTTCATCATCTTTGCAACTGATAAATAACAACACACACAGTAGCATAATTAAATTATTTTTCATAATACAAGCTAACTAATTATAATTAATAATAGAATATTTGGTTAAAACAAAAGTACGTTATTTGATTGATTGTAAATGAAATAAACATCCCATTAAATAGAAAATGCGTCTCAAATAATATAGTTGATATATACTATTTTGATTTTGTAGGTCCAGGTCCTAAATAAGAGCGTTTCATTCCACCAAAATCTAATACGATTTTTTGCAATACAGTACCAGCATCGCCGCACAACACCTTCACTGTATGTTTCCCCGGCTTATTGATATGCAAAGTTGTTTTATTAATACGACAATTTTTTAACGCACTTTCATACCAGATCTGTGCATATTCGAAAGACGAAGTCGAAGGATTCATCACTGGTCCGTCATCAATACATACTCCATAACGTGTTTCAATGTTAGTAGCCTCATGGCCTGCATAATCTTTATCTGCACTTAATGTAAAAGTAGGTAACACATACGTATATACATCTACAGAACCTTGTCCGAAAGTATAAAAATCATATTCAACTCGTGGCACAATACTACTTCCCGTTCTTTGCATAGGTGCAATGGGATTACCAAGTTGAACAGAAGCATTCTCATAGCCAAGGTTTGGAATTGTCACAATTTTAATAAAATCATTCTCAACCTTTCTGTGATAATCGGACGCATTGATTGAAACGTATCCATTATGCTCTACAAACAAAGTGCTCATCTCCGCCAATGACGGAGAAGATGGATTAAATACAGAAACATATATGTTTTCTTTCTTATCATTCTTAGTTGTCACTTCGATAATTCCTGTAACACGATCGCCTACAGGAACCTTTGACCAATCCACAGACACCCATATTCGTTCTTCGCAAACCGTACTTCCTTTTACCTTATCTATCTGTATCCAACTGTCTGAAACTTTGATATTCCAATCCAACTGTCCTTTTCCTTTATTATAAATATCAAAGAAATGCGATTGGCGCAAATAAGTATTGAATGAAGGCAGCATATGGAAACTATTCTTTCCTTTCAAAACATCTTCCTCTTCTACCCATATTCCCAATGAAGGCAAATCAGACAAGGTTACCGTCTCCAATTTAGGCAATTCAAAATAGGAGGCAGCAAATCCCTGACGTGTTGTCATTACATGCTTCCATTTTCCATTTAACAGAGAATTATACTCCTCCGTAACTGTCTTCAAACTATCAAAATATACTTTTACCTCTTTCTTCAGTTCATTTGTAGCAGCTCTATGTTGCAAAGCATACCATCTGTTTTTCTGTCCGTTCAACACCATCTTATTCAATAATTCACAACCTTTCACCGGATAATATAATAATTGATAGAAAGCAGCTTTTTTGCTTTGGCGACAGTTCATTGAGAATCTTTCCCACTTTTGTTCCAATCCGTTCATAAGCTGCCAAACGCGATTCGGCTTCCTGATAGTTAGCAAACGAAAAGTCGGTATCCGTATTACGCTCTTTTCCATGCTTGTTCGTAGTCCACTGATATCCCCATCCCATAAATTCCGGTTTGCGTGAAAATGATTGATGGTAGAAGGTATTCGTTATATCAACAAAATCATCATAGTATTTATCTCCGAACATATCAGATAACCAACGGGCTTGATATAGTGCTATATTATCATAATTGAAAGAATCAATATCATAAGCCATTGCCAAAAACAAATTCATGGAGAATTCGCATGATTTAATATCCCCGACATTTAATAACCAGATTCGGTCGGCAGTCGTATCATAAGCTTTGCGAAGTTCCTCATACATCAATGCCGGAGGAGTGGTACTCATCCATAAATAATCATGCGGTTTGCCTAAATAAGAAACATGATAATAAACTCCTGACCGTCCCGAACGTTTTTGTTCGCGAGGACTACTCAGACGTTTCATATATCCGTAGTTATCATCCGGCCAAATGATAGTAACGTCTTCAGGTAAATCGAGTCCGGCACTGTATACATCCAACACCTCTTTATAGGGGGTGAAAGCCTGTGGAATTTCATTCGCAGGCTTTTTTAAAACATCCACTAAAAAGTTGCCGTTGGTCCATTAAAGCTTCTTCAAGCATTTTAACTCGTTCTTTCATATCGTTACTTCCACCCATTGCCTTATCGTGAAGCCCGCGTAGCGCAAGAGTATACACATTTTCATAAGGAGAATTTTCCATAACACGCTGCTTCAACACCCTGTTAAGTGTTTTTTATTAGTCACATAATTCCATTCCCCCATGGTCTTCTTATCCCATTCGCTGGCATTATTAAACAATAAAGGTTCGCAATGTACGGATCCCATTACAATTGCAAAACTATCAGCAACCAGTTTATTTTCCGGTATTTTATTAAAAGCCGTGGAGGCCTCGTGCATTGCCGGGCATAAATAGTTCGCTTTCAAACGTAAAAGCAGTTCACATACCTTCGCATAAGTTTTAGGACCGATGTTTCCGCGTTCTTTTTCAAATGTCCGCTTTGCCCAACGGAGTAATCCCCAATCCTCGTCATTGATAAAGATACCACGATACTTTACAGCAGGCTCTTTAGACACAACTCTTTCCACCTTCAAGTTCAGTTCCCGTTGCTTTGAAACCGGTACATCCGCCCACCAATACCACGGTGAAACACCGATTGCTTCGGACAATGTGAATAATCCATAGGCAGTGCCCCGCCTATCACTACCGACAACCACCAATGCTTTATTTACACCCGGTAGAGGATTACGTACCACTTCAATCAGAAAACTTTCCCAACGATTCTCTAAAGCCGTTATATCCAGTTTGTTTTTAGCAACTAATTTATCGATCAATTCATTATGCCCAAGCGTACCTACAAGCAGAATGTTTGAAGCTAGTTTATTCTTAATCGTTCCAGTTTTAATAGTTTTTCCCGTGACCTTTCGCACATCATCTGAAAATAAACCGGCAGCTTTCTTCACTACCTCAAAATCCTGCTCATCCACATACAACTGTGCATTCCCTTTTCGATTTATCAAACTAAATTCATTGGCTCTACCGCTACTCTTAACCAACGTAACTTGCGCCATAGCCTCAGGTATCCCTAATGCAACAACCAGTAGCCATAAAATACATCTCACTCTTTTCATATATCTATATTTTAGTTTATTTTGGTCGATTCCGGTCCCATATACGATTTCTTCAATCCTCCGAAATCTACTACTATTTTCTGCAACATCATTCCCGGATGTGCACAATAGATTTTCACTGTATGTTTTCCCGGCTTATCTATAAAATGAGTCGTTTTATTTATTCTACAGTTCCTCAATACACTTTGAATCCAAAGAGTACTGTAATAAGGCGCTCCCGCTTCCGGCAAATAAACCGGACTGTTATCCACCATCACTCCATACCGTGAACCATGTTCATTATCTAATGGGAAAATGGGCATCATATATGTATACACATCGACAGGGCCTGTCTGAAAAGAATAAAAATCATATTCCAATACCGGGAATTTATTACCACGCACCGGAGCAACATAATTGGAAGTCAAAACCAATCCATCCAAATAAGGTGTCTTGGCAAACGGATCGCCTAATCGGACCACTTTATTATCAAAGCCAAGTCCTTCCACTACATCGAATTTGATTTCACCTATTTCATGCTTCCTGTGGAAACCTGTAGCGTCGATAGAAACATATCCGTTATTTTCCACATACAACCCTTTCAAATCATTTACTGAAGGAGCTTCCGGATTAAAGACAGAGATAAATACCGTTTCCTTTTCATTATTAACTGTATAAATATCTATATATCCGGAGACATTCTCGCCTACAGGAGCCTTTGACCAATTCACAGAAACCGTAATACGATCCTCATAGGACGTTGTTCCAGAAGTCTTATCTACTTGAATCCACGATGCAGACGGAGTCGCTTTCCATTTTAAAATACCTGTTCCTTTATTGAATACATCAATATAAGAAGAACCGGGCTTATATTTATTAAAACAGGGAATTGTATGGATATTCAGTCTTCCTTTGTTATTATCTTCACCTTCACAAGATACTCCCAAAGTAGGTATGGGAGCTAATAAAACCGAGTTCACTTTAGCACGCCCAAACGACCGGGCACCTCCGTGAATTAAAGACATCATCCCTTTCCACTTTCCATCTAATAACGAATTATACTGTTCTGTAATTAGTTCCAGACTATCCCCATACACCTTCACCTTATCCTTCATCAAGTTAGCAGTAGCCCTCTGCTGGGCCGCATAAAAACGATTTTTCTGTCCTGCCAATGTCATCTGATTCACCAAAGCCGCACCTTTCACATTATAATAAACCAGTTGGAAAAACGCCGGTACTGCTTTCTTATCCAGTTCTTTCAATATTTTTTCCGCTTTTGCAGCAATCCGTTCATAAGCGGCGAGTCTTCTGTCTACTTCTCTATAATTTTGAATCGAGAATTCCGTATCCGTGCTACGCTCCATATATTCCGGTTTTCGGGCAAATGCCAATTGGAAATAAGTCTGCTGTATATCTGTAAAATCAGCTCTATACTTTTCGCCAAACATACGACAAAGGAAATCAACGCTATGTACATTGATATTATCATAATTAAAACTATGAATGTCATACGCCATATCCATGAATAAAGTGATATGGTATTCTGCAGGTTTGATATCACCTACATTCACTACCCAAAGTTGGTCAGCTGTAGAACGATAGGCTTTTTCCAGTTCTTCATACATTAGAGTGGGTGGCGTTGAAGCAATCCATAAATAATGTTTAGGAGGTCCCCAATAAGACACATGATAATAAACACCCGAACGTCCCGAACGCTTTCGTTCTTTGGAATTGCTTAAGCGTTTCATATACCCAAAGTCATCTTCTGACCATACTATAGTCACATCGTCAGGTAAACTCATTCCATGATCATACGTCTCCAAGACTTCTTTGTAGGGAGTAAATACCTGAGGTATTTGATCAGCCGGCTTATTCAATTCACTCGATAATATTTCGCGCTGATCGTCAAATGCTTTCTCCAAAACCCGTGCCTGTTGTTCTAAAGTCAGGTTACCCGCCATGACAGCATCATGAATTCCACGCATGGCCAAAGTATATACATTTTCAAATTTACCGTTATCCTGCACACGCTTACGCAACACCTTATTAATGCCATCCCGGTTAGTCACATAATTCCATTCACCCATTGTCTTCCTGTCCCATTCGGAAGCATTATTAAACAATAATGGCTCACAATGTACCGACCCCATAACAATAGCAAAACTATCGGCTACCAATTTATTATCCGGATAATAATTGAATGCTTTTGTGCAAGAATGCATAGCAGGACATAAATAATTAGCCTTCAAACGAAGCAACAATTCGCATATCTTCGCATAAGTCTTAGGGCCGATGTCACCTACCTCCGGTTCAAAATTCTTAGAAGCCCATGGCTTCAATCCCCAGTCCTCATCGTTAATGAAGATTCCCCCGATATTTAACTGAAGGTGCTTTGGATGAGAACGTTTTTACATCCAAGCTTAAAGATTTCTTTTTACAACCGGAACATCTGCCCACCAGTACCAGGGAGAGACACCAATGGCTTCTGAAATAGATAAAAGCCCATAAGCCGTGCCACGACGGTCGGAACCTGCCACCACCAACGCTTTCTTAATCCCCGGAAAAGGATTATCAATCAAGTCAATCACATACTGCTCCCAACCATTCCGGATTTTGCTAATATCAATTTTCTTATCTCTTACTAATCGGTTGATAGCTTTACTTTTTTCTAAAGTACCAGCAAGGATTACATATTCCTGTTTGGTTGGTAAACCTGTTACTAGTTTCAGCCTTTTACCAGTAACCCGATTTATATCCTCTACCAATACCTGCAGTTCTTCTGACCACTTCTGCATCTCCTTTATCATAACAGACTACTGCCTTTAAAGCAGAAGTTACAACAGGGAAATTACTAACGTCGCGTTGCTTATCCGACAATGTTACCTGTGAATGAGCATTAGGGACAATACAGAACAATAATAAAAGTAAGATTGCTTTCTTCATTATTTTAAATCTATCTGAGTTTAGAAATGTTTTCATATTCTTATCAATTGTGTAAACCAACAATAAAACCTCAATTTCTCCATAATAGCATAGAAAATTATCCAATTACTACAATCGGAATATTCAACAGAAATGCCACCTTCTGTAATTCCTGCACTTTATGACCCACCCCAATCGCGCAATGATGAGAAGGTCCCGCCTTACTCCACATATCCATAAACCGACGAACTCCACATGGAAAGCGATAACGACTGTTGGTATTACCAATATGCAATGTCTCTCCTCGCACCGCTTCTCCTTCGGCCGCCAACAAGAAAACTCCGTCCCTACCTTCACAAACCGATAACAACGTGACGTCGCCAGGTTTTACACTCATCTGAATGGACAGTCCCTTGCCCGGTTTTCCATGATACAGTGGGAGCGGAACAAGTTTCACCTTTTCTTCAGCAATCGCAAAATGGGCCGGACCATCATGTCCTAACATAACCACGTCATCCTGAAAGTCCATTGCATAAAACTCAGAGAAAGAACCACCAGCTTTCAATAATGACATAATTTTCATAGCTTGGGCATTCTTCACTTCACATTCTCCGGCAATGGGTATACCCGAGCCCGTCAACAAAGTATTTCCCGCAATAACAGATGTAACGATATTCTCATAATCATTCCCCCTAAAACCTTCATAATAATAAGCCATCGCTCCCAACTGATGGGCATCTACCAATTTGTCTAAAGCCACAGAAGTGCGTGCCGCCCTTACTAATTCTTCCAATGCGCATGATGGCTCCACATCAAATTTATCATAAAATTCCTCTAATTTATATTTCAGTTCTTCATCCGTCACTCCATCCCTGTATGCTTTCAATTCACACATCTCCAACAATTCCACATGAGTTCCGAAAACAGAGCTCTGTTGCGTTACGTCCGTATAAACATCCAACATTCCACAATAATAGTTTCCTAAAATCCCCAACCGATTCATACGCATCCCATGCACCACTCGCGCAGCATCTACCCAATAAGCGATTTCTTTCCATGCCAATTCATCAGACAAATATCCTGTAACAATATCATACCGTATGCCTGAACGATTAAATACACACGCAAATTCAGGTACCGAGCAAGCCTGGCAGTGTGCCAACCATTCTCCTGTCATTTTCCCTCTATCGCCCATCGAATTCAATTCCTGGTAATTAATGGCAGGAACCGGTTGCATATTCAACATCACAACAGGTTTCCCCACCTGTTGGGCTACGGGCAAAACTGTGGAGGAAAGAGCATAAGTAGAAATAAACAGAAAAACCAATTCTACATCAGCTTGTTTAAGCAATGCAGCACTTTCATTAGCTTTCTGCAGTGAATCCACCATACCTACATTGACCACTTCAACATCCATTTTCTCAATGCCGGCTTTTATTTTTTCCTGATAATCCAGCAATCGGGGAGGAGTTCTTCAAATTGCCCCCAATAAGTATTCAATCCGACTCCCCAAAGTCCTACTTTTACACTTTTCTGCATCCTAGTTCTAATTCTGATTAATGACACAAAATTATGCTACATTAAAGAATAAGGCTTTCGATTATTGCCAGAACGATATAACTATTTGATACCGAACTCTTCTCTATACTCGACTGGCGATTTACCAGTTTGTTTCTTAAACCGGGCTGAGAAATAAGCAGGAGACTCATAATCCAGCTGATAGGCCACTTCTTTAATGGGAATAGCAGTATTTGTCAACAAATCCATAGCCTTTCGTATCTTTAGTTCTTGATAATATTGTACCGGAGCACAATGCATCCGCTCTTTAAACAATTTACGAAAAAGAGAATATCCCAATCCTGACTTTCTGGCAATTTCATGCATGGAAACCGGCTGGTCTATCAATTCTTGCATAAGAGCACATGCATAATTAATTTTAGTAGAAAAATCATCATTATCCACACAGCGATTTTTATCTATGCTACACATTAATGCAACCAAGTATGCTACCAGCCCGTTTAACACCTGTTGAAACAAACTCGGCTCCTCATTAGCTATGTGGATAGCTTTCCTGAATAAAGATACGATTTCACCATTGATACCCACTTTAAAAACGGGACTTTCTTTAGAACAATATTCATTCTCCATCCAGCGATCTACTCCCACCCCGCAAAAACCTATCCAGTATTGGCTCCATCCTACATCATAATTCGGATAATAAGTATGCCATTCATTCGGGAATAAGACAAAAATCATGCCTTGCCTGATAGGAAACACACCACCGCTTTTTGTTTCCAGCACTCCTTCACCTTCTGTAATATATACCAGTTGATATTCTTTTAAAACACGACCTTTGTCGGGACTAAAATAATAGCCGGAAGAATGATTGGAAGTCGGATAAGGAGTGCCGGCAAGAATCTTCTCAAAACCTACAGAAGAAATATTTCTATCCGGTGCCAAACTATTATTTATAAAATATTTGATTGATGTTCGCTCCATAGTATGATTGCATTTATTCAACAAAATCTTTCGGTGACACTCCAAACTGTTTCTGAAAGCATTTAGAAAAATAAGAAGGAGAATTGAATCCCACCATATAACAAATCTCATTAATCCGGCTTTCCCCTCTCTCAATAACTGAGCAGCCATTTTCAAACGCGCCAGCCTCAAATATTCATTCGGACTCAGATCCAAGACCCCTTTTATTTTCCTGTAGAAGTTGGAGCGGCTCATATTCAAAGAATCCGCCATATCGTCCATACTGAATTCCGGGTTAGTCATATTAGAATGAATAACTTCATTCAATCTTTTAATAAACTCCTCGTCAGCCTTCGTCAGCGCCATCGTGTTGGCGACTACAAAAGGAGACTGCGCAAAGGCTTTACGCAACTTCTCCCTGTTTTGAATAAGATTGGAAGCACAAGCCTGCAGATATTCCACTGAAAAAGGCTTCTCCAAATACGCGTCCGCTCCCAGTTCCATCCCCTCTATTTTAGACTGAATATTTGTTTTCGCAGTCAACAGTATAACCGGAATATGGCTATAATTCAAATCCGATTTAATCATCTTGCATAATTGGAAGCCATCCATTACAGGCATCACGACATCACTTATCATCAGATTCACATAATTGCCGTCCAGTACACGCAATGCTTCCGCGCCATTGGTAGCAGTAAGCACCAGGAATTCTTTCGACAACTGCCGCACCACAAAGGCGAGCATATCCGGATTGTCCTCCACCACTAACACCGTAGGACGGTTATCTTTCTTTTCCGTCTCTCCCGCAGGGACTTCATTCATCCTGTCCATTTCTCTTTCCGGTTCCGGCGTCAAGGTGATTGTCAGATCCTGAGCCATTGGCAAAGTCAGGCAGAAAGTATTATTTGTCTCTCCTTTCCCCATCACCAACGTTCCCTGATGCAGTTCGGTCAACGAACGTGATAATGCCAGACCAATCCCCGTTCCGGCAGTCACCTTTCCGTCTTCTTTCTCATTGAAACGAACGAAAGGTTTGAAAATCTCCTCCTTCATCTCATTGGGAATAATTACTCCATCATTCTCCGTACGGATATGGAATGAATGGTCCTCGTCCGTTTCCGGCACCTCCAAAGAGATGCGTACATAACTCTCCGCATACTTCACCCCATTATTCAACAGATTACTGATAATCTTCGTAAACGCCTCCCGATTCACATGCGCATAAAAATCTTTCTCCGGCACCTGCAAAGTGAACTCGAGCCCCTTCTGTTTGGCAAGGGAAGTAAAACGCAGATGGGTTTCTTTCAGCACCTCCGTTATGTTGCATTTCGCAAAGTTCAACCGGAATCCCCGGCTCTCTGTCTTACGAAAATCGAGCAATTGATTGGTCAGGTTCAACAGCCGTTCCGTGTTCTGCTTCATCACATGGAGGTCTTCACGGGTCTCCGCATCCACCTGCTTTTTCAATATGATGTTTTCTAAAGGCCCTTTAATCAATGTCAGCGGTGTACGTATCTCATGTGCCACATTCGTAAAGAAATCTATTTTAGCATGGTAAACTTCACGTTCCTTCTCCTGCTCGAATTTTTCCATTTGCCTACGGTGTTTGCTATTACTACGTCTCTTGAAATACATAACTGTATATAAAGAACAGCCGATAATCAGCAAAGCATACACACAATACGCCCATATTGAAAGATAGAAAGGAGGAAGAATATGCACTTCCAATATCACTTCATCGTCACTCCATACTCCATCACTATTGGCAACTTTCACCCGGAAAGTATAATCACCATATCGAAGATTGGAGTAGGTAACAATAGGGCTTTCACCAACTGTCAACCAGTCTGTATCAAAGCCTTCCAGTTTATACATAATCCGACTTGTCTTAGGAGCCTGAAAATCCAGCACTGCTACACGGAAAGAAAAAGAATTCTGATTAGACTGGAGAACAAGCTGGTCAGAGAAAGTGATACTCTTTTCCAGCGGAGAGCCAGGTTCATCAGCATATACTTCCTTTCCGAACAAAAAGAAATCAGTGATTACAATGGACGGAAGCAACTTATTCTCCGAGAAATTCTTGGGATTAAAAGCGATAAAACCATCGATGCTACCCAGATAGATCGTACCATCTTCGGTTTCAAAGCTTGAACGATAATTAAACTGGTCGCCCAACAAGCCATTAGAGGTGGTATATACTTTCATCACTCCGGTGGTAGGTTGAAGCAAACCAGACCGTTGTTGGTTGTCAACCACAAAAATCCTTCTTTGTCCTCCACAATCTGATATACAACATCGTTCGGCAATCCGGCCGACAAATTATAATTGGCAAAAGTCTCCGTATCCGGCTGAAAACGACAGAATCCCCCTCCTTGGGTAGTCAGCCAGATTTGCCGGTGAGAGTCTTCAAAGATGCTCAATACCTTGTCATACGGAAGGCTCTTCGGATTATTTTCATCGTGCAAATAGTTCTTCCATTTCTTTTCGCTCACATTGTAGCAATAAGCTCCATTTGCATAAGTTGCCAGCCATAGATTACCACCGGAATCTTCCTTTATATCATATACAAACCTGCCGTTCAGTTCCGGTATCCGGTCAAAATCATCAGATTGTCTGTTGTATCGCAGCAAACCGAATAAAGTACCCAGATAAATATCACCCGTCGTTGTGCGGCAAATAGAGAACACGCTATTGTCTATCAATGAACGGGGAGAGTCTGTTTTCTGATAGGTTTTCACGATAGCTCCCGTACGCGTATCTACTACTTTCACTCCTTTTGAGAAGGTTCCTACCCAAAGATGGTTATCAATCAAACACAGACCATGCACATTGGTAAAAGCACTGCTAGGGGTAAAAAAGGAAAAAGTCTTGGTCTTCGGGTTGAAACGGTTCAAACCGCCGTCTTCCGTACCAATCCACAGAATACCCTGATTATCCTGGCAAAACTCACGTACCCGTTTTCCATGCAAACCATTATCTGTTCCTTTGGGAGAATATTTTTCAAAATACGTATAAAAACGCGTATAGTAGTTCACACCTCCAAAATAAGATCCAATCCAGATACCACCCTCTCGATCCTTACACAAGGAATAAATAGCATTATCGGACAAAGAATAAGGGTCGTTGATCGAACTGCGCAAATGAACATATTTACCCATTCGAAGATTATAAATATAGAGTCCCGATTCTGCACCAATCCACAATTCATTATCAGAAGCGACCAGCAGTTCGCGACAAAAAACAGACTCTCCATTTTCATCCTCTGAAAGTAAGTCATGTAGTTTGTTAGAGGTCAGGTTCAGTTCTTTTACTCCTCCCTTTAAAGAGCCTACATATAGACAATTATATGCTCCTTTCACCAGGCCTATCACGACATCATTCTCATAAGTTTTTGATTGTCTACAGGCGAGACATAAGGATGAAGGGTTTGCAAACGGTCTTTCGAAAAGAAAAGTCCATCACCATAGCAACCAATCCAAAGAGTTCCGCTATTATCGAAAACAAAAAGACTGAACATTGGTGGAGATAAAAGGAAAGTTCTTCAATGTATAATTCCGGAGCTTTCCTTCCTCCAAATCATAACAAAATAATCCCTGTGACTCTACCGCTACCCAGACACATCCCTTATTGTCTCCGGAAATTGCAGTTACGGTATGTTCAATTTTCGTATTTTCTATGCTCAATTCAGCAAAATGCCGGAAAGAATCTTTTTCCGGATGATAGATATAAAGTCCGACGTCCGTACCTACCCAGATATCTCCTTTCGCATCCTCATAAAGTGCTGTGATAAAATTATTGCCAATACTCCGCCGTGTGCGGTCATCATGTTTGAACTTGCGGAATGACAAACCGTCATATCTATTCAAACCATCTTTGGTGCCGAACCACATAAACCCTTGCTTATCCTGCAGAATCGTATTGACTGTATTTTGGGATAACCCGTTCTGAACACTAAGATTTTTAAAATAGTAATGTTCGTCCGCCATCTGTGCATGGCAGCCTATCCGATAGCCTATTAAACAGATTAAAAGTATTAGAACTTTCTTCATAAACATACGTGTTTTCTATCCTTCCGTTTGAGTTACCAAATGTAGGCAAAATCATAGCGGAAAGATAGTAAATATGTCTCAATGAATGAAAGAATAGTCCTATTTTTCTATCCTGATACGCGCATCAACTGCTATAACGGCTTTTTGCGTAGCTAAAAGCGGATTTATATCCATTTCTTTGATTTCTGTAGCGAAGCGTAACAAAGTGGACAAACGAACAATAATTTCAGCAAACTTATCTTCATTGACTCCTTTTTGTCCCCGTGTTCCCTGAATGATTTTATAAGCACGCAGAGAATGAATCATTGAGTAGGCTTCTTCGTAGGAAAGTGGAGCCAAACCGGAAGACACATCTTTCAGCACCTCCACAAAAATACCTCCCAAACCGCAAAGCACTACATGACCGAACTTCTCTTCGTATTTCGCACCGATAAACAATTCCGTACCTTTCAACATCGGCTGTACCATAATTGCCCTAGCATCAGGAATCTGCATCATACGATCGAATTCCAGTGCCAGATGTTGCTCGCTTTTGATGTTCAGAACTACACCACCGACATCCGATTTATGCACTGGACCAACAACTTTGGCAACTACCGGGAATCCGCACCGACGGGCAAAGGCTACTATCTCCTCTTTATTATCGGAAACAAACTCATCTACCAGCGGAATACCGGCAGCATGCAGTAATGCTTGTACGTAATTGGGAGCAATATAACCATTCTCCGGAATAGAATCGATAATGCGACGAATCCTCGGAACGTCTACTCCGAACAGTTCTAGTTCAGGAACTGCAGGTTTAGGAACATTGACAATGCGGGAAAGGGCAGTACCCAGGGTCACTTCATCTGCAAAATTCACGTGTCCTTTTGCCAGGAAGGCGGCAACCTCCGCTCCGGCTGTATTAATCGAAGGAAGTATAGGGAAAATCGGTTTCTTGCAAGTTTGCATCTTCTCGTGAAGCACGTCATACATTTCAAACATGGTAACCAATCCCGGAGTTCCGAAGATGGCCATCATGGCGTCTATATTGTCGAGTTTCTCCTCGCAGTAGTCGATGCAAAGACGCAGATGCTCCGGTGTTCCGGTAGCCAGAATATCAATAGGATTCCCAACGGCAGCACCGGGGAACAGTCGGGCTTTTAGTTCTTCGGCTATTTCTCCTTCCAGTTTAGGAACATTCAGTCCGCCTTTACTCAAGGCGTCTGTCAGCATCACTCCCGGACCTCCGGCATGGGTGATAATAGCAAAATTCTTCCCTTTCAATTCGGGCAGAGTAAACACACAACCTACAGTAGTCAATTCTTCACGAGAGAAACAACGTACAATCCCCGCTTTACGGAACAATGCTTCCACTGCCGAATCGGAACTGGCGATTGCACCTGTATGGGAAGACGCCGCCCGGCTTCCGCTCTCCGAACTTCCGGCTTTGATTGCCGCAATCTTACATCCTTTTCTAATCAAAGACGAAGCATGGAATAACAACCTGTCCGGATTCTGAATACTTTCAATATAAAGCAGTTTTAGATGAGAGTCTTTTTCGGGATCGAAGTTCTCATCCATAAATTGCAATACATCTTCTACGCCAATCTGCTTGGCATTTCCCACCGACCAGACTGAATTGAACTGCAAACCTTTTGTAACGGCACTTTCGAGAATAAATACCGCCGTAGCACCGGAACTGGAAATCAAATCCACCCCTTTCGGATTTAAATTGGGAATTGGCTGGCTGAACACGCTATGATGCCATGTGTTCATCAATCCGATGCAATTAGGACCAATCAATGAGGCTCCGTATTTATTGACTGTTTCCAGAATACGCTCTTCCAACAGTGCTCCTTCGTGGGTTTCTTCACCAAAACCTGCAGAAAGTATGATAAATGCCCTGGTTTGCTTCTTGCTGGCCAATGTTTCCACAATATCGGGACACATTACAGCAGGTATAGCCAACACTGCCAGATCCGTATCCGGCAGGTCGCTCACATCCGCAAAAGCAGGAACTCCCTGTACTTCCTTCTCCTTCGGATTCACCGCCCGAAGTTCTCCCTGATAACCTCCATTTATCAAATTCTTTAATATTGCGCCACCCGGCTTATGTACATTATTCGATGCCCCTACTACAACAATGCTTTCAGGACGAAGCAACTGGGTTGTTATCATATCATGCTTTGGTTTTCGTTTAACTTAGGTACAAATATATTCTTTCTTATGAGAAAAAAAGAAAGAAAAAAAGGGAAGAATTGTATATAGAAACAAACTGTAAAAAAGAAAAAGATTAAGATTACAAATAGGTTATACTAACTTTTTGAAAAATGAAGCCGTCATCTCTTCATGAAATTCTGATCATCAGGGATGAAATTATTTTTATGCAGAAAAAACGGATATAAAACTAATAAAGAATCTGAAATATACGCCACAAAGACCAAGATGTATCAAGAAAGGGAAAGAAAGACCATTTGTAAATTTCAAATTCACACGAAATAGAGATTAAAACGAATTAAATTAATAGCTCAAAAAGACTATATATAAAAAGGATCAATTATCTCAATTCCACATTTCAAATTAACACTATTAGTATCTCACTATTTCAGGAGCAACCAGAAGAAAATTTGTACCTAAAAAAACTTTTATCTCTTTGTTTAAAAGCAAAGACATGTTTCTCTCTAACCAATGAATCGTTCCTTTAAAAGCAACAGAAGCTTCCTTTAAAAGGAACGGTGTTCAATTCTCTGCCAATAATTATACATATTTACTTATTTATATTCAAATTCATATAGTTATTTCTGCATATTCTTACAATACCTTATACATTATTTATTTTATTAGGACGAAGTTTAGATACTAATATTTTGTTTTAATCTTAAAAACAGAACATGCGAGAATAAATCCAACATATCAGTAAATAGCTTTATGTTAGAATAGCTATCAAATTTACATCATTCTTATGAGACACCCCCGACTATGAGAATGAAAAAAATCTGTGTTAATCCGTGTAATCTGTGATGAAAAGTCACTATCTTTGCACATTACAAAGCTGAAAACAACAAAAATCACACTATATAATGGAAAAGAAATTCAAAAGAACCACCGTCACATCGGCACTTCCGTATGCGAACGGGCCTGTCCACATCGGTCACCTGGCTGGTGTATACGTACCGGCAGATATTTATGTGCGTTATCTGCGTCTGAAAAAAGAAGATGTATTATTCATCGGAGGTTCGGACGAACACGGGGTACCTATCACGATCCGTGCCAAAAAAGAAGGAATTACTCCGCAGGATGTAGTAGACCGTTATCATTCACTGATTAAAAAATCATTCGAAGAATTCGGTATCTCATTCGACGTGTATAGCCGCACCACTTCGCCGACGCATCACCAATTGGCTTCGGATTTCTTCAAAACATTGTACGATAAAGGCGAATTCATCGAAAAAACGTCTGAACAATATTATGACGAGGAAGCAAAAACATTCCTTGCCGACCGTTATATCACCGGAGAATGTCCCCACTGCCATTCCGAAGGCGCTTACGGCGACCAATGCGAAAAGTGCGGAACCTCACTTTCTCCTACGGATCTTATCAACCCGAAAAGTGCTATCAGCGGCAGCAAACCGGTAATGAAAGAAACCAAACACTGGTATCTTCCTCTCGACAAACACGAAGCATGGCTGCGCAAATGGATTCTGGAAGATCACAAAGAATGGCGTCCGAACGTATACGGTCAATGCAAAAGCTGGCTCGACATGGGACTGCAACCACGTGCCGTGAGCCGTGACCTCGACTGGGGTATCCCTGTTCCCGTGGAAGGAGCGGAAGGGAAAGTGCTTTATGTATGGTTTGACGCACCTATTGGGTACATTTCAAATACCAAAGAATTACTGCCCGACAGCTGGGAAACCTGGTGGAAAGACCCCGAAACCCGTCTGATTCATTTCATCGGAAAAGATAATATCGTATTCCATTGCATCGTATTTCCGGCTATGCTGAAAGCAGAAGGCAGCTATATCCTGCCGGACAACGTGCCGAGCAACGAATTCCTCAACCTCGAAGGAGACAAGATCTCTACTTCCCGCAACTGGGCTGTATGGTTGCACGAATACCTGGCGGACTTCCCCGGCAAACAGGACGTACTCCGCTACGTACTGACCGCCAACGCACCGGAAACAAAAGACAACGACTTCACTTGGAAAGACTTCCAAGCACGCAATAACAACGAACTGGTAGCCGTATACGGCAACTTCGTGAACCGTGCAATGGTATTGACTCAAAAATACTTCGACGGTCGCGTACCCGCACAAGGCAGCTTAACCGACTACGACAAGGAAACGCTGAAAGAATTCGCAGACGTAAAAGCAGAAGTGGAAAAACTGCTCGACGTATTCAAATTCCGCGACGCACAGAAAGAAGCCATGAACCTGGCACGTATCGGAAACAAATACCTGGCCGACACCGAACCGTGGAAACTGGCTAAGACAGATATGGAACGTGTAGGAACCATCCTCAACATTTCCCTGCAACTGGTTGCCAACCTTGCCATCGCCTTCGACCCATTCTTGCCGTTCAGCTCGGAAAAACTCCGCAAAATGCTGAACATGAATACTTTCGAATGGTCTGAACTGGGACGTGACAACCTTCTGCCTGTAGGTCACCAATTGAACAAACCGGAATTATTGTTCGAAAAGATTGAGGACGCTACTATCGAAGCACAAGTACAAAAGCTTGCTCGATACAAAGAAAGCAAACGAAGAAGCCAACTACAAGGCTAATCCTATCCGCCCGAACATCGAATTCGACGACTTCACGAAACTGGATATCCGTGTAGGTACCATTCTTGAATGTCAGAAAGTGCCGAAAGCGGATAAATTGCTTCAATTCAAAATCGACGACGGACTGGAAACACGTACTATCGTATCGGGTATTGCCAAGCATTATCAACCGGAAGAACTGGTAGGCAAACAGGTTTGCTTCATCGCCAACCTTGCTCCGCGCAAACTGAAAGGCATCGTCAGCGAAGGCATGATTCTAAGTGCCGAAAACAACGACGGCAGTCTGGCAGTTATCATGCCGGGACGTGAAGTGAAGCCGGGCAGCGAAGTAAAATAATAAAACTAGAATAGGGAATACATGAAAAGCTATCATCACGCATAGCCTTTTCATGTATTCTTTGCAAATAACATGAGCGAGAATCAGTCACTAAAAGAAAAGACAGCCAAAGGACTATTTTGGGGAGGATTCAGCAACGGCATACAGCAGTTGTTAAACCTGCTTTTCGGAATATTCCTCGCGCGATTACTCACTCCGGCAGACTATGGAATGGTGGGAATGTTGGCCATCTTCTCCCTCATTGCCAGCTCGATACAAGAAAGCGGTTTCACAGCTGCCCTTGTCAACAAGAAGGAAGTGACACACAATGATTACAATGCCGTATTCTGGTTCAACGCGGCCATCAGTCTGTCGCTGTACCTGCTGTTATTCCTCTGTGCACCGCTTATCGCTGACTTTTACGATACTCCCGAACTGACACCGCTGGCACGTTATTCCTTCATCGGCTTCTTCATTGCCAGTCTGGGAATATCCCACAGTGCCTATCTCCTGCGTAACCTGATGGTGAAACAGCGGGCCCTGTCTTCCGTTATCGGGCTTACCGTATCCGGAATCACCGGAATCACTCTTGCCTACTTCGGTTTCTCTTATTGGGGAATTGCTACGCAAAGCATCGTTTACGTAACCATCAACACAGCCTGTTACTGGCATTTCACCCGTTGGCGACCGAGCTTGCAATTCAATTTCACCCCGATTAAGGAAATGTTCGGATTCAGCGGAAAGCTATTGGTAACCAATGTATTCAATCACATCAACAACAACCTGTTCTCTGTGATACTGGGTAAGTTCTACACCGAAAAGGAAGTAGGATATTACAACCAGGCCAATAAATGGTGCGGCATGGGACAGCTCTTTATATCCGGCATGATAAACGGAGTGGCGCAACCGGTACTCACCAAAGTGTCGGACGACCTTGAACGGCAAAAACGGGTATTCCGCAAAATGCTGCGTTTCACCGCTTTCGTCTCGTTTCCCGCCATGCTCGGACTGGGAATCGTATCAGAAGAACTGATTACCATCACCATCACCGACAAGTGGTATTCCAGCATATTAATCATGCAAATACTGTGTATCAGCGGAGCCTTTACTCCCATCGCATACCTCTATCAGCAACTCATCATCAGCAAAGGAAAATCCCGCATCTATATGTGGAACACCATAGCGCTCGGCATTATTCTACTGTCAGGCGTTCTATTAGCCCACTCTTATGGGATCTTTACCATGCTCACCGTCTATGTATCCATCAACATACTGTGGCTACTGACATGGCACTACTTTGTATGGCAGGAAATAGGATTGAAGCTTCGCCATGCCCTGATGGACATACTTCCTTATGCTGTCATTGCCACTACCGTCATGGTAATCACCTATTACTCCACCCGTTCCATCGAGAATATTTATCTCCGCCTGGCAAGCAAGATAGTGCTCGCAGCAGCACTCTACGTAGCCGCCATGTGGGGCAGCCGTTCGGTCACCTTTAAAGAAAGCATCCAGTATTTCATCAAAAAGAAGCCACATGAACCCTTATGATTTTGCCACTAAATACCGCCTTCTGAACAGTTCTTTTCAAAAGACGATGATCTATCACATAGGTATAGACGCCGGATTCTTTACCGAATATACCTATATGCTTCACGCAATGCTTTATTGCCTGCAACACAAAATACAGTTCAAGCTCTACTCCGACGACGCCAACTTCGGATGGGAAAAAGGTTGGGAAGATTGTTTCGCCCCCTTCTGCGAGCAAGTGCACGAACCGTTTCATCACACTTATAACACCCATCGCCTCCCCTCCTGGCAGGCATTGATGAAAGACAAAAAGCTGCCTAAGACGAAGTTACTGAAATGGAAACTGAAAGTAACCTGTAAGAACATCATCGGAAAAGCCCTTGCTTTCTTCACGTATGGCAAACCGGTCCGACTCAACTTTCAAGTGACGTTCAACCCCAACCAGCATTTCCATATCCCCGAATTGGGAATAGACGGTGACTACCTCCACACCTTCCAAAAGCTGACGGAAATCACCTGGAAACTCAACGACACCACCGCACAGGAATGTCTCCAATTTGCCGCCAGCCTGCAACTTCCGCCTCAATACGCAGGATGCCAAATACGCGGAGGAGACAAGATCACCGAAACCAACCTGCTTCCACCGGAACATTACATACGCCTCATCAAAGAAAAAACAGCCATCCGCGACGTCTTTGTATTGACCGACGACTACCGCCTCTTCGAGCAATTGCAAACCCTTGCCCCGGACATACACTGGTACACCCTTTGCAGCCCCGACGAAAAAGGATACGTCAACAGCGCTTTCACGCAGACCACCAAAGAGCTGAAACAGAGACAAATGGCACGTTTCCTTTCCTCGATACAGATATTGATGGACGCCTCCGTCTTTATAGGAAGCATCACCACCGGCCCCAGCCTGTTCCTATTGAAGAAATTCTATCCGGACATCAATCCGGCAGACTGTCTGCTCAAGGACTTTCCGCAAGCATCCGTCCTTCCCATACCGGGACGCGGACAAGTGGCCACCGAATTTATGCAAGGAAACTTAAAGTTATAGTAACTTAGCAATATAATTACTACTTTTGTAGCACAACGTGCATTAACCATTTCCGATGAACAAGAAATATACAGCCGAAGAGCTTGATTTATTACATGCCGAACTCTACGACATATTGGGAGAAACCATCCGGGTGTGTCAGAAGCACAACATTCCCTATTTTGTGATTGGCGGCACGGCAATCGGTGCACTCTACGACCAGGCGATTCTCCCCTGGGATGATGATATTGACATAGGCATGACGCGGGAGAACTACAACAAATTTCTGAAAGTAGCTCCCGGGGAACTGGGTCCTTCCTACTTCCTTTCATGGATAGAGACAGACCCTCATACCCCCGTATTATTTTGCCAAAGTCAAGAAAAACGACACCCTTTTTGTAGAAGAAATGTTCAAGAATGTCCCGATGCATCCGGGCATTTTTGTCGATATATTCCCATTCGACAAGATTCCCGACAACAAGCTGCTGCGAAGAATACAATCCGAAGCACTCGGCTTCCTCAAATGCTGCCTGATGGGAAAAGAGATATGGATGTGGAAACACTTCGGTACATGTGAAATAGAGAACCCCACGAACCGGGGAGCCTTCTCCTGTTTCCTGAACAGGGTAGTCGACCTACTTTTCTCTAAAAAGCAATCTACCGCATGCTGGTGTCAGTTCAAAGCTGTTTCAACTCACGAAACACTCGTTACTATAACAACGTAATGGCCACTGCCGACCACGTAACCGTAGAAAGCATCCGCCACCTGCAACCCGTGAAATTCGGCCCTCTCACAGTGACCGCCCCCGATGATCTGGAAGGGTTCCTGCGATACAACTACCCGACCCTGCATCGATTTACAGAAGAAGAGCAGGAAAAAGTGAACAACCACTATCCTGCCGCCCTGTCATTCAGTACAACCCCAAAACAAGAACTATGAATATGAAATCCGCTTTAGTAGACGTCCCGGTACTTATCCTGTTCTTCAACCGCCCGCAACAGTTGTCGCAAGTGTTCGAGCAAGTGAAGAAAGCGCGTCCGTCCCGCCTCTTCCTCTATCAGGACGGAGCACGAAACGAACGTGACCTGCCCGGAATAGAAGCCTGCCGTGAAATCGTATCACAGATAGACTGGGAATGTGAAGTAGAACGGCTTTATCAGGAAAAGAATTTCGGCTGCGACCCTTCGGAGTACATTTCGCAGAAATGGGCCTTCTCCAAAGTCGACAAGTGCATCGTATTGGAAGACGACGATGTGCCCTCCGTCTCCTTTTTCCAATTCTGCAAGGAGATGCTGGATAAATACGAACACGACACCCGCATCAGCATGATTGCCGGATTCAACCCCGAAGAAATCACCCAGGATATGCCATACGACTATTTCTTCGCCACCACCTTTTCCATCTGGGGATGGGCGAGCTGGAAACGGGTAGTCGACCAATGGGACGAGTTTTACAGTTTCCTGGACGACTCCTTCAATATGCAACAACTGGAGCAACTCATCAAGGAACGCAAATTCCGGAGCGACTTTATCTATATGTGCCAGCGTCACCGGGAACAGCAGAAAGCCTTTTATGAAACCATCTTCCACGCCTCTATCCTGTTCAACTCCGGGCTAAGCATCGTGCCTACCCGCAACATGATTAATAACTTGGGAGCAACGGCAGATTCCACCCATTTCGCCGGCTCGATTCATACCCTGCCCAAAGGTTACCGCCGCATCTTCACGATGAAGCGCTATGAGGTGGATTTTCCACTGAAACATCCCCGCTACGTCATCGAAAACGTTGCCTACAAAGAGAGCGTTTACCGCATCATGGGCTGGGATCATCCGTGGATCAAGATCGGACGTTCGTTCGAAGAACTGTTCCTCAACCTGAAATACGGCAATTTCTCCATCATTACGAAAGCTGTCAAAAACCGAATCAACAAATGGCTGAAAAGAAACAAGCACCACTAAATAAGTTGCTTACTATTTATTTTTACCATACCCGCCTCACACGGGAAAGCTACGAGGAATGGAAAGAATATAAATTCCCCGGACACATTTTATACGGACTTCCTTTACTGGAGAATTACGGAATACACTCCGTGATGCACAAATGCAAATATTTCTCCGGCCGTCTGAAACTCATGCTTTACGCCACCAAAGAGATTCTCTTCTGCAAGGAGAAATACGACGTCCTCTACGCCACCTCTTTCCGGGGTATAGAGCCCGTCATCTTCCTCCGTGCACTGGGACTGTACCGCAAGCCCATCGTGATCTGGCATCATACGGCTGTCGTGACCAATCCCAAACCGTGGCGCGAACAAATCTCCCGCCTTTTCTACAAAGGTATAGACCAAATGTTCCTGTTCAGTCGGAAACTGATTCAGGACTCGCAGAAAACCCGGAAAGCACCGTCCCACAAACTGAAACTCATCCATTGGGGACCGGATCTTCCTTTCTACGACCACCTGCTTGCAGAAATGCCCGACCGGAAGCCCGAAGGATTTATCTCCACCGGCAAAGAAAACCGGGACGTAGACACCTTGCTCCAGGCATTTGCCGCAACGAACGAGAAACTGGATTTGTACATTGCCGTCTCATGCGGTAACATCAACTATAAAAAGATCATCGACCCGTATCCATTGCCCGACTCCATTCGCATCCATTATACCGACGGAGTGATTCCCTACGAACTGGGGAAACTGGTGGCACGCAAAAGTTGTATCGTGATCTGCTGCCTGGACTTCCCCTATACCGTAGGACTGACCACGCTCGTGGAAGCATTCGCCCTCGGCATCCCCGTCATCTGTTCGCGCAACCCCAACTTCGAAATAGACATCGACAAGGAAGAAATCGGCATTACCGTAGAATATAACGATGTACAAGGCTGGATAGACGCTATCCGCTACATCGCCGACCATCCCGAAGAGGCACGACGCATGGGAGAAAATGCACGCAAACTGGCAGAAGAACGCTTCAACCTCGAAATCTTTTCGCGCGAAATAGCAGAAAGCTTGTTGGAAATATCAAACATTTCCTCTAAAAACCGTACATTTGCATAAACTTTTGCCCATGAGAGTCCTGATAATAAATACATCTGAACGAATAGGAGGAGCGGCCATTGCAGCAAGCCGGTTGATGGAGTCACTGAAAAACAACGGTATCAAAGCCAAAATGCTGGTACGTGACAAACAGACCGACCAAATCAGTGTTGTCCGCTTAAAAAGTAACTGGTTGCAAGTGTGGAAGTTCATGTGGGAACGGATTGTGATCTGGAGTGCCAACCGTTTCCGGCGTTACCATTTGTTTGACGTAGACATCGCCAACACAGGTACAGACATCACCTCACTCCCGGAATTTCGCCAAGCCGACGTGATCCATCTGCATTGGGTCAACCAAGGAATGCTCTCGCTGAAAGATATACGGAAAATACTCACTTCCGGCAAACCTGTGGTATGGACCATGCACGATATGTGGCCATGTACCGGCATCTGCCACTACGCACGGGAATGTAAAAACTATCAGCAAGAGTGTCACGACTGCCCTTACATCTACAAAGGCGGTGGCCGGAAAGATTTATCTTACCGCACTTTCCGCAAAAAACAAAAGTTATACAGCTACGCTCCCATCCATTTCGTCACGTGCAGTCACTGGCTGAAGGAACAAGCCCAGACCAGTGCATTATTTGAAGGGAAAAGCGTGACCAATATTCCGAACGCTATTAATACCAACTTGTTCAAACCCATGAACAAGAAGGAAGCGCGTGCCAAATTCATGTTGCCGGAAGGTAAGAAACTAGTTTTGTTCGGCTCATTAAAGATCACCGATAAACGAAAAGGGGTCGACTATCTGATTGGGGCATGCAAACTGTTAGCAGAAAAGCATCCGGAATGGAAAGAGTCACTGGGGGTAGTCGTATTCGGCAACCAGTCACAGCAATTGCAGGAGCAGCTTCCTTTCCATGTCTACCCGCTCCCTTACATCAAGAATGAGCATGAGATAGTAAATATATACAATGCCGTAGACCTCTTCGCCATCCCTTCTCTCGAAGAGAATCTGCCGAATATGGTGATGGAAGCAATGTCCTGCGGTGTACCCTGCGTCGGCTTTAACGTAGGAGGTATCCCCGAAATGATCGACCATCTGCACAACGGTTACGTGGCACAATACAAATCTTCGGAAGATTTTGCCAACGGTATACATTGGATATTGACGGAACCGGAATACGATGAACTCTCCGCACAAGCCTGCCGCAAGGTCTTGGGTAATTATTCGGAGAGCATCATCGCAAAGAAATATACAGATGTCTACAATAAAATAACGGGGAAATATGCATAGTGTCCATCCTACTCCCAAGTTCTCTATCATTACGGTGACGTACAATGCTGAAAAGGTATTGGAAGACACGATTCAGAGTGTCATTTCACAAACCTATCATCATATAGAATACATCATCGTAGATGGAGCTTCCAAGGATGGAACCATTTCTATTATCAACCGCTACCGCCCGCACATACACACCGTTGTCAGCGAACCGGACAAAGGGCTGTATGACGCCATGAATAAAGGCATCGCCCTTGCCAGCGGCGATTATCTCTGTTTCCTGAATGCGGGCGACTGTTTTCACGAGGATGATACGCTGCAACAAATGGTGCACACCATCAACGGCAATGAACTGCCCGATATACTTTACGGAGAAACCGCTATCGTAGACAAGGACAGGCATTTCCTGCGGATGCGCAGATTGTCCGCCCCTGAAACGCTCACCTGGAAAAGTTTCAAACAGGGAATGTTAGTCTGCCACCAGGCATTCTTCCCCCGCCACACGCTCGTAGAGCCATATAATCTGCAATATCGCTTTTCTGCAGATTTCGACTGGTGCATCCGCATCATGAAGAAAGCACGTACTTTGCACAATACCCACCTGACAATCATCGACTATCTGGAGGAGGGAATGACTACCCGAAATCAGAAAGCATCCCTCAAAGAAAGATTTCGGATCATGGCAAAGCATTACGGGCTGATTGGAACCGTGGCGCATCATGCATGGTTCGTGATCCGTGCAGTTACTCACCAGTAGGCGAAGGCATATAAAGCATCACCTGGTCTAATATCACTCCTTCGTCCAATGCCTTGATTACCAATTTGTGGGACTTCTTTCCGGATACCGGAAGTCGAACCGTTCGGATGGCTTGATTGCGCAGCACGTTCTCTTTCCATTCTTCACTCCGTCCTTTCGTTTCATAAGAGATCACTTCAGGCGCTGCATCGTCCAACGATATTGAGAAACGTAATTGATCTCCTCCCACAGGATGATTAGGCAACAAGCGGATGTCAACCTCTACCGAGTCTGTTTTCCAGTTGTCAAAAGAGAACATCAGTGCATCTCCCTTGTCAATGCCTGTCGCTTTGCTTTCATATCCCAGACCCTCACAAATAGCAGAAGTTCCTTTCCGCGCATTCAAGGTCTTACTATTCGGGATATTCTTCCCATCCAAGCCGTTCCATTTATAGATAGCTACACGCTCTTTCATCATCGGAGCAGTAGCCGTTTTTCTTTCCACACGATTGAATACGTGGAGTTTTCGGGGTTGGAAATCCATCATGCGGTTCCATTTTCCATTCTCCAATGAGTTATACTGTTTTGTCAATACTACAATGCTGTCATAGGCAAGATCACTTTGCTCCCAGTCCGCTTTTCCGTGGCGGGCTAATTGGGCATATAGCAATTTCCGGTTCATCTGTGTAGCAGCTTGCACCGGGTATTTCACCAATTCAAAATAGGCACTTTGTCTGCCGGATGGGATTTTCGAAGCTGCCCGTTCCACTGTCTCCGACAATTTATCATAAGCCTGCAAACGTCCGTTGATTTCTTTTTCACTCCATGGAAGATCTTTGACAACACGATAAACAGGATCTTTCTCCTCTTCCCTCGTATTTCCCATAAATTCAGGTTTACGAATATGGGCCAGACGATAGTGTTCCTGCATCACAGGTAATACTGCCTTTGCGCACGAAGCTCCCAATTCCCGTTCCAGCCAGTGTTTCAGATGAGAGGTCACTCCTTCCGAGGCCACAGCTTCTATATTCCAGGCCATATCCATAAACAACTCTATCTGATACTCGGCAGGCTTGATATCTCCGACATTCAGTATCCACATCTTCTGTATGCCTCGATCGTAAGCCAGCTTCATTTGTTGGAAAATCAGATACGGGCTCATCGTACTCAACCAGAGATGGTCGTGCGGACGTCCCCAATAAGAAACATGATAATAGACTCCATTCCCTCCTTTACGTGCGCATTCTTCGGCCGTAGGAAAATGGCGGATATAGCCATAGTTATCGTCACACCACATCAATGTTACATCATCGGGCACCTGTAATCCGGCATGATAAATGTCGAGTACCTCTTTATAAGGGATAAAAACCTGCGGGACTTTAGTTACATCCTTATCAACATATTTTTCAATCAACCCGCGTTGATCTGCAAACACACGATCTATTACGGCCTTCTGTTCTTCCACCGTCTTCGCTCCCTGCATCTTACCATCGTGTACACCACGCATACCCAACGTATAGAGTATTTCCTGATCTGCCACCTCTTTTACACGGTCTTCCCAGAATTTGTAAACAGCCGGAGCATTATTCACATAATCATAAGCCCCTTCCCCTCTTCGTTTCCACTCGCCGGCAGCGCTGCAAGCCATCGGTTCGCAATGGGAAGCACCGATGAAGATTCCATATTTCTTGGCAGCTTCCCGATTGCCTTTGGTCAGGAAGAAAGGAAGTGTACATTCGTGCATTGCAGGCCAATAGGTGTTGGCACGCAGACGAAGTAAGAGTTCAAAAATACGCTCGTTGGTACGCGGGCCTATCTCACCTTTCACTTTTGAAGGTTCATAGGTCCGACTGCTCCATGGCATCAAGCCCCAGTCTTCATCATTAATAAATATACCCCGATATTCCACCGAAGGAGCCTGAAGACTTTGGAATTTGGAAGATAGCTTAAAAAGTTTCTTCTTTTCGGAGTTACGTCCGCCCACCATTCCCAGGAGAGACACCTAACAAACGGGATATTTCGAGTATTCCATAAGCCGTACCATGTTTGTCACTGCCGACTACGATCAATTTACCCTCCGGAGAAACAGATAATAGAAAAGCCTGCTTCTTGCCTTTTAGCGCAGAAACATCTATGCCGGTCCGGCTGATAAGCTCACTCTGCCCCACCGTTCCTATCACAATTTCACCTGTTTTCTCATTCGCTTGGGTAGTCGACGACAATACTGTCTGAATATCACGCCCCAGCATTTCCAATGCGGTTCGTACAACCAGTTCTTCAGAAGGGCTGCAAGCGATGACAACTGTTTGACCGGAAGTCAAAACAAAATCCTTACTACGAATCGGTAAAGCAACTATCAAAAAGATGAAAAAAGAAAACAGAAGTTTATGTCTCATAGGTTCTATTTATTTATAGAAGACAAAATTACAGGTTTGCAGAAAATGTACTATAGAATAGTGTACAATTTCATAGAATTCTGTCCGACCTATTTAAAATGTAGCAGGCAACGCAAGCAACTGATACATCAGCGTTCGTGCCATGCGTATCTGTCCTTTCGTGCTGGGATGCAAACGGTCATATCCCGCATCGTAGAAATAAATCAGTTGTTCTTCCACCATCGGATTCAATCCGGTTACCGCATTAAAATCAATCACGGGAACTCCCCACACATTGCCGGCTTCTTTAACAGCCTGCACGTAGGCATCCACATATTCACCACAACTATTCTGATAGTTTTCATCCGGTTGCACGTTCTTCTCTCCAAAATCCGCCAGTGAGCGGTGCAACGGGGTTAATAGTACAATCTGCTTATCCGGAAACAGTTGTTTCAGCCTGTGGATTCCGATGTTGATACGTCCCTTATACGTGTTTCCATCCATTATAGGCGTACGTTTCTTGCGGGTTTCCAGCTTTTGGGTTTGCCCACGGGCTGCCATCACCTGTTCTTCTGTTTCCGTAAACCACTCTCCGATAGGCACACCGTCATTAAAATCATTCGTACCCATCAGAATCAAGATAGCATCCACTTCTCCACCGTGTTCCTGCTTTAGTTTCTCGGCCTGACGGGGCACATCATTCCATTGTCTGCCGCTGATACCATATACATAAGGAGTGATTCCCAGCCATTCCTGCAGGAAATCCCAGTATTTCTTTATTTTGTCACCATAGCAGTTGGGATCTGTAATAGAGTCTCCCAAATACCCCACTCTTTTTCCTTGCCATGGATGCCGGACAGCTCCATTATTCGTTTCAGCAGAGTTTGCAACTTTAGATGTTTGATTCTGTCCGCACAGAAAAGAGGAACAGAAAAACAGAATGGTACATGCGAGTAATAATTTGCTTTTCATCGGTATTATACATTAAATAAGAGATTTGTATCTAATATCCTGCAAATGTAATTCAAAAATAGGTAGTTTCAATCAATTTGGGCAGTCAATCTCATCCATACAACCGGACAGATAAACGGGTCTCTATTTGACGATTCTTGCTAAAATGCAGGTTTACAGTATTTTTTCATCAAAGTTATCATTGAGTTTTGCAGCTAAAACCCTATCTTTGTCACAAACTAAAAGAAATAATTGGATGTTTAACTCATTTTCATTCCATAAGGATTCCGTTCTGTAAATAATCTGTAAGCCTTCCTCTCATTACAGATTATCCCTTATGTTTTTCTGACATACTCTTGTCAGAGTTATTTTCTATATCTAAATTTTCAAACTATTTGTATGGTCAAATGGTCACAAGCATCGTCACATGCCTTCATTTACCGTACAGCTAAAACATTAAAACAATGAGTAACGAATTAAAAACAATCCACGAATTCGATTTTACACTGATATGTAATTACTTCAAAGGACTAAAACGTCAAGGTCCGGGAAGCCCTGAAGTCACACAAAAAGCCTTAAGTTTCACCAACGAACTGTCTGACAATACCAGAATAGCCGACATTGGCTGTGGCACAGGCGGTCAGACAATGGCATTAGCCAACTATACGAAAGGACAAATTACAGGTATCGACCTTTTCCCCGACTTTATCGAGCTATTCAACAAAAATGCAATAGAAGCCCATTGTGAAGACAGAGTAAAGGGTATCGTCGGTTCCATGGACGCTCTGCCATTTCAAGAGGAAGAACTCGATCTGATCTGGTCCGAAGGCGCTATCTATAACATAGGATTCGAACGCGGCATGAACGAATGGAACAAATTCCTGAAAAAGAACGGATTTATCGCTGTAACGGAAGCCTCCTGGTTCACCCCGGAACGTCCCTCCGAAATAGAAGACTTCTGGATGGCCAATTACCCGGAAATCGATACGATTCCAAGAAAGATAATGCAAATGGAAAAAGCAGGATATATCCCGACAGCCCATTTCATTTTACCGGAAAATTGCTGGACTTGAGCATTTTTACGCTCCCCAGTTCCCTGTTCAGGAAGCTTTTTGAAGGAATATGCAGGAAATGACGCAGCCGCAGACCTCATCACCGGGCAACGGTATGAAGAGAGCCTATATAATAAGTATAAAGAATACTACGGCTACGTATTCTATATAGGACAAAAAAATTGATTATCTGCCGGAGAAGTTAGCAAGATAGGACAACTCTCCGGCATTTATTATCCTTTATTTTGCAGAAAACATGGAGACGAAAGATATCAATAAACAGGAATATCAGTTACGGATCAATAAAGTGACCGACTATATTCACAATCACATAGACCAGCCGTTATCATTACAGAAAATGGCAGGTATCGCCTGCTTTTCTCCTTTCCACTTCCATCGCGTATTTACAATCCTGACGGGCGAAACGCCTACGGATTATATCAAACGCACCCGGATTGAAAAAGCAGCCCTATTATTAAAACGAAACAAAGAACTTTCCGCCACCGAAATTGCCGCCCTTTGCGGCTTTAGCAGCCTTTCACTTTTAAGTCGCAATTTCAGGTTGCATTTCAGTATGACGATCCGGGAGTTCCGTTCATTAAAATAAAACCCTAAAGAATATGGAAAAAGAAAATAAGATTCTGATTTTTCGAACTTCTATCACCCAAAGGCGTGACATCAAGCGCATAGGAGAGCTTTTGGCAGAGTTCCCCCAAATAGACAAATGGAATGTGGACTTTGAGGACTGGGAGAAAATATTAAGAATCGAGTGCAGGGATATCTCTGCACTCGAAATATCGGAAGTACTCCGGAACAATCATATTTTTGCCACCGAACTGGAATAAAACCGGGAAAAGAAAACCTCTCAAACTCCCAACAACTGTTTCAATTCAGCCACTCCTTCAGAAGCTCCCTTCTGAATTACATGTATCGAACGGGAAGTATGCGTATCCACCGGCTTCGGGTCTATCAGATACACCTCTGCTCCTCTCGGTACATAATGAAGCAGCCCCGCCGCAGGATATACGTTAAGCGACGTACCGATAATGACGAAAATATCCGCTTTCTCCACATATTGGATGGCGGTTTCAATTTCCGGCACAGCTTCTCCAAACCATACAATGAAAGGTCGTAATTGAGTGCCGTCACCGGCCTTGTCTCCCATCTTCACTTCATATTCTTCCGGTTTCAGCTCTTTTATAAATTGAGGATTATATGGATCTCTGCTGGAACATACTTTTGTCAGTTCGCCATGCAGATGAATAATGTGGCTACTTCCTGCGCGTTCATGCAGATTATCAACATTCTGTGTCACCACCGTTACATGGAAACTTTTCTCCAGTTCCGCCAACAACTCATGTCCACGGTTCGGTTTCACCTCCAACAACTGTTTCCGGCGTTCATTATAGAAATTAATCACTAGAGCCGGGTCACGCTGATAACCTTCAGGAGTAGCCACCTGCTCCACAGGATACCTATCCCACAAACCGCCTGCATCGCGAAATGTACTAATCCCACTCTCGGCACTCATACCCGCACCCGTCAAAACTACCAGATTCTTCATTACTATTCCTCCTTCTTTTTTAATAGCCACACAAATGTAATCAGAATCATCGAATAAAAGAAGACTTTCTTACGCTTAATCTAACCTGATATATACGAAACTTTAAGATGAAAGATACAGATAGTTAGCATCATTTATGGCAACAACTATTCGTCTGACTACTGTTATTCTTTCGTCTGACAGTTGTCAGACGAAAAATCAACAGTTGTCAGACGCAAGTTCAACAGCTGTCAGACGAATAAATTCCAGCATAAACAAATCTAAAATATAAGAATAAGCCGATTAAATCCTACGAACAAAAAAACTAATTCTTTAAAGAAAAGCGATTAACTTTCACAGATATAAGAATTTTTAAATAGCAAATGCTAAATCATTCAAATAAAACGCGTACTTTTGCGTTTCATAAATTTGCAATTGATTGAAAGCTAAAACCATGAAGGTGATACATTTCAATCGCCAACAAAAAACATTATATGGATAAATTCAGTTACTCTATTGGCCTCGGAATTGGTCAAAACTTATCAAGCATGGGAATCGAAAACCTTGCGGTAGATGATTTCGCACAAGCAATCAAAGATGTATTAGAAGGTAATCAGACGGCTATCAGCCACAATGAAGCCCGCGAAATAGTAAACAAGTATTTCGAAGAACTGGAAGCTAAAATGGGTGCCGTTGCTATCGAGCAAGGACAAGCTTTCCTCGAAGAAAACAAAAAAGGACCGGGCGTAGTTGTTCTTCCCAGCGGACTACAATATGAAATCATCAAAGAAGGTACAGGCAAAAAGCCGAAAGCTACCGATCAGGTAAGATGCCACTATGAAGGTACATTGATCGACGGAACACTGTTCGACAGCTCTATCAAACGCGGAGAACCGGCTGTATTCGGTGTCAACCAAGTAATACCGGGATGGGTGGAAGCTTTGCAGCTGATGCCGGAAGGTTCTAAATGGAAACTGTATATTCCGTCAGAACTCGCTTATGGCGCAAGAGGTGCCGGAGAAATGATTCCTCCTCATAGCACACTCATTTTTGAAGTAGAATTACTCGAAGTATTATAAATAAAAAATTTCAAAGCAAAATGAAAAAAGTTAGTATTTTTATGGCAATCGCCGCTGCAGCAAGCCTTGCTTCTTGTACAGCTCAAGCTCCTAAAGCAAATCTGAAAACAGACATCGACTCACTGTCGTATTCTATCGGTATGGCTCAGACTCAAGGTCTGAAAGGCTATCTGACAGGCCGTCTGGATGTTGATACTGCTTACATGGCAGAATTCATCAAAGGTTTGAACGAAGGTGCAAACAAGACCAGCAAGAAAGATATCGCTTACATGGCAGGTTTGCAAATCGGTCAACAGATCAGCAACCAAATGATGAAAGGTATCAACCAAGAGTTATTTGCTGGAGACTCTACTAAAACTATCAGCAAAGACAACTTCATGGCAGGTTTCATCGCAGGTACTTTGGAAAAAGGCGGCATGATGACTATGGAAGCAGCTCAAGAATATACTCGTACAGCTATGGAAACTATCAAAGCAAAAGCTTTGGAAGAAAAATATGCTGACTATAAAGCTGAAAACGAAAAATTCCTTGCTGAAAACAAGACTAAAGACGGCGTAAAAACAACTGCAAGCGGTCTGCAATACAAAGTAATCACTGAAGGTAAAGGTGAAATTCCTGCTGACACTTGCAAAGTGAAAGTGAACTACAAAGGTACTTTGATTGACGGAACAGAATTCGACAGCTCTTACAAACGTAACGAACCGTCTACTTTCCGTGCTAACCAAGTAATCAAAGGTTGGACAGAAGCATTGACTATGATGCCTGTAGGTTCTAAATGGGAACTTTATATCCCGCAAGAACTTGCTTACGGTGCTAGAGAATCTGGCAACCAAATCAAACCGTTCTCTACTTTGATTTTCGAAGTTGAGTTGGTGGGCATCGAAAAAGATAAGAAATAAGAAAGTATCTTTCTAAATAGAAAAAGGAAAGGGGCGCAAAGTCTTTGCGCTCCTTTTTTTTGCTTTTTCCTATTTTTTTTCCCGTAAAAGAAGAATAATTAAAATAAATCTCTATATTTGCTTACTATTTGATAACAACAGGAAATTATAATTTATTATTATGGAAAAAATAGACAACCTCGACAGGCAGATTCTAGAGATTATTTCACAGAATGCCCGCATCCCTTTCAAAGACGTAGCAGCCGAATGCGGAGTATCACGCGCAGCTATCCATCAGCGTGTGCAAAGACTGATTGACCTAGGTGTCATTGTAGGCTCTGGTTACCATGTGAATCCGAAATCATTGGGCTACAGAACTTGTACATACGTGGGTATCAAACTGGAAAAAGGCTCCATGTACAAATCTGTCGTAGCAGAATTACAAAAGATTCCGGAAATTGTGGAATGCCATTTCACTACCGGTCCTTACACCATGCTGACAAAACTTTATGCATGCGACAACGAACATCTGATGGATTTGCTGAATAACAAAATGCAAGAAATACCGGGTGTAGTAGCTACCGAGACTCTGATTTCTCTGGAACAGAGTATCAAAAAAGAAATTCCTATTCGCATAGAAAAATAACAGCGATGGAGTTTCTGAATGAATATCACCTTGCAGGGCTATTTATCGGAATTTGTACCTTTTTGATTATCGGCCTTTTTCACCCCGTCGTGGTAAAGGCCGAATATTACTGGGGCACAAAATGCTGGTGGATATTCCTGGTACTCGGCATTGCCGGTGTGATTGCCTCCTTAAGTATCGATAATGTGATCTTATCTTCTTTATTAGGCGTGTTTGCGTTTTCTTCCTTCTGGACGATCAAAGAGGTTTTCGAACAGGAAGAACGGGTACGGAAAGGCTGGTTTCCCAAGAATCCGAAACGCAAATACAAGTTCTAAAAATAAAGTATCGTAGTTTTTTATCAAAAGGATTTGCATAATTCGAGGGAAAATACTACTTTTGTCACCGCATCCAACAAAGGATACATCGGACTTGTAGCTCAGTTGGTTAGAGCAACAGACTCATAATCTGGAGGTCCCTGGTTCAAGCCCAGGCTGGTCCACATATACCAGTTATTTAAGTACAAAAAGCCGCTAAAATTGCAGTTTTAGCGGCTTTTTTGCGTTCAACAATATAGGCAATCAAAAAAGCGGACACAAAATTCGGTGCCTACTTCGGTGACCAACATTGCTTCTTTTCTCTCTTTGAGTGGGCGAACTCATAAAAATAAGGAGAAATGAAAGAAAAAAAAACAAACTTTCACAGTTCTGTTCTGGATAAGGAAAGGAAGAACAAGTGAAAACATGGCACCGTTACATTGCAGAGTAACAATTTCGGGACAAAGATACGAAATTCCAATGAATATCTATCTGCCTTTGTCAAACTGGTCATCCACCGCACAAAAAAGCATTGGGTAAAACCGACATCTGCAAAGAAGTCAATCGGTACATCGAAGATTTAAAGATGACTATCGACGAAACACTTACCAGAATACGGAATAAAAGATATCCTGTGAACATCGAGAACTTTAAACTCATGTTCAATGCACAAGAAAACGAATATTCCACGATTACTAAACTTTTTGAGTATCACGAAATTATTGAAAAGAAAAAATTTCGGGAAAATACTTTCGTCGGTTACAGGATCACCCGAAACCACCTCATCAACTACATCAAAATCAAATATCATACAACAGATTACGATATCACAGCCATTGATAAAGCCTTTGTTTACGAATTCTTCGCTTACTTGCAGGGATTCAACCGCAAAGACAACAAAAAACTATGCACCACAAACGGAGCCCTAAAACATATCACCAGATTCAAAAAGTGATGAATGTGGCCATGGCCAACGAATGGATCAACACTAATCCTGTATGTCTGCTCAAAGTGAAAAGAAATAAAGTCGACGTAGGATTCCTCAATGAGGAAGATATCAAAGCGATCCAAAAAATTAATCTGCCGGCAAACCTTTCCATTTCAAGAGAAATATTTCTGTTTGCTGTCTACACCGGAGTTGCCTATACCGACATGACCAAACTGACAAATGAAAATATTACAATCGGTATTGACCATACACCATGGCTCAACTACAAACGACAAAAGACCGGGGCAAGAGTAGCACTCCCACTTCTCGAACCCGCACAACAGATCATAAAAAAGTTCGATTGTTACAATACTCATAAACCAAACAGCCATCTTTTCCCACTCATCTGCAACCAAGTCATCAACCGGAATCTGAAAAAATAGCCAAAGCCGCCAATGTTAACAAACGAGTAACCTATCACATTGCACGCCATACGTTTGCCACTACAATCACTTTACAACGTGAAATCCCATTGGAAACCGTATCTAAAATGTTAGGACACGCCAACATTGCAACCACACAGATATATGCCAGAGTGGTTGACACGAAAGTAATGAAAGACATGGCAGCTCTCAAAGACATGTACGCAAAGAAAGAATCTCAAAAATCACCCAATAATAAAGCCGCAAACGAATGAAAGCAATTAAAATCGTCAATCAGGAACAACTGGAGCAAAAAGCTATCGACAGTATGATAGCGTATGAACATGGAAGTATTTCCAAACGCGAAATGCACCTGGCAATCACCCGTGCACTGCAACACTACGGCAACATCGAAGGACACCGGAGAATCGTTCTGAAAGGGTGGATTATAAAAACGATCCACGCCCTGAACAGCCTCCAGTTGGCCCATCTCGACCAAATCACTCTCAAAGACTTAAATAACTGAATATGAATCCAAATAAAAACAGAATTATGAAAACAGAAAACAAGAACATGAGAATCATGGAACCCGGAAATACAACCGAAGAACGAGAAGCAAAAGGGACGAAATACAAACCTGTTCAGCCCGTTGTCCTCGACACCATCCCGGAGGATGCCGTATTCATCCGCTCCACTGACGTATGCAAGCTGCTCAACATCAGCAACTCGACATTGAGAAACCTGCGCGCGGAGCGAGCTATCCCGTTCTATAAACTGGGCGGGACTTTCCTATACAGCAAAGAAGAAATCATGAATTACCTGGCATCTAATTACAGCAGAAGAATATGAGCAAGAACGGATTTTCCTATTACAAAGCGGAAACAGACCGCTTTCAGGACATCAAAATAAAACGCCTGAAGAAGAAATACGGGTGTGACGGCTATGCCGTATATCAATACGCGTTGAACGAAATTTACCGTGTCGACGGTTCGTATATCCGCTGGACGGAAGATCAGCTTTTCGACTGTGCCGACTATTGGGGCATGAACGAGGAACGGGTGAAAGAGATCGTAGACTATTGCGCCGAAATCTGCCTGTTCGACCCCGTCGTGTGGAAGATGAAATGTATTCTCACCTCCCGGGCCATTCAGAGCCGATATATAGACATCTGCAAACTGGCGAAGAAAAAAATGTATATCCCGCTGGATATTCTTCTCGTAGAACCGGAGCAACCCATAAAGGAACCCGTCAGTATGCCCCTGTTTGAAACTGCGACAGCCGCGGAACCGACCGGGCAAAACGCACCGGACGTGTCAATGTCACCGACAACAGTAGAACCTACTTTCGAGAAACTTCCGGAAGATTTCCAGAACTTTCCGGAAACTTCCGGAAACCTTCCGGAAAAAATCGACAAAGAAAAGAAAAGCAAAGAAAAAGAAAACAAAGAAAAAGAAAACAAAGAAAAGTCCTCCTCTATCCCCCTACCGACTATCGGAGAACTCACGGAGGAGGAAGCGAAATATTTGCTTTCTTCCACCCCGTTGGGGAGAAATAAACCTGAAACTACCATTGCAACAGGTGACAATACTACTTCCACAATTACCGGGCAACGCCCGCCACAAGTGGAGGCGGTGGCGTGCGAACAAAAGCCACGTAATCCCAAAGGGTTGATAGAGGCCCTAAGCCCTTACAATCTTTCCCCCCGGGAACTGGAGGAGGTGCTCAAACTGTCCGGACATGGCGAAATAGGAAATCCCGTATGGCAAATTCTAGGCGAGATGCACGGGAACAAACGCCTGCGGATGCCCCGGTTGTTCCTGTTGAAGCGGCTAAGGGATGCCGTGGGGGCAATAGCGGACAGCAGTCACGGACAACATTCCGGTACCGGTATCAGGAACAAATCAGCCTCATAGCCAATAAAAGCGACCATGATGAATGAAAATAAAAAAGCGAATGGCGCTCCACACTACTATCCACGCAAAATGCGGACAGGATGGTGCGTGGCGCACGAAGTGACAGCCGCAGGCGTCACGATTGAACGATATGGAATACACTGCCAGACGTATGCCGAAGCATACCGAAGGGCGGAAGTGATGAACCGGGAACAGCAACCGTCAGCCATGAACGAGACCGACGCCGCAAGCAAACGTATGACCGCAAGTGATGGCCACGTTGGAAGTGGAACCGATGGCAATAGCGTAACAGCGAAAGGAGACAAATAATGAGTGAAAAAGTAAGTACCATCACCCTGCGGCTGACCGCCGAAGAAGCCGAACAACTCGAAGCGCTGAAAAGCCTTACCGGGAAACGAAGCGCCAGCGAAGCAATCAAATACATTGTGCGGGAATACCCCCGCTTCTGTATCCACTACAAGCAAGAAGCGAAGGAACACGGAGAACTGAAACGAAGGTACCAGGAGCAAGGCGAAGCCGTGCGGGGTTTTCTGTCGGCACTCGACAGGTTGGAGAAAGCGGGCAAGGGGAAAGAGTAGGGGGAAACGATTGCTAGCAAAATACGCTCCGGAAGATCTTGGTCAATGAAAGATTTGCTAGCAGACTTTTCCGGATCTCGTGCTCGAGCTGCGTAAAAGTGCTAGCGGATTCTTCCGGATCGTGTGCTGCAGATCGGGAATAATGCTAGCAACTGTTTCATCCTGGAAGAAGCCGGCTGCCAGATTCTGCTAGCGGATTCTTGTTCCCGGTTCGTTCCGAAACAACTAATTTGCTAGCAATTAACGGGGATATCAAGTTGATGGAGCCGGGTTTCTAACAGGTATGTGATAGCAGGTGAAGGCAATGACCAAGTGTCGGGCTGGGGCGGAATACTTTTGCGAGCGGCTTATCGTCTGATTACTCCCCGCAGCGCAGCCGCATCAGGGCGCCGCCTTACAGGACAGCACCCCCATGCGCCCGCCCTGCTCCGTCAGTGTTTAACCGGAACATTCCTTCACCGACAGCATTTCTCGGAAGGGCAGCCTTTTGCTCACCGTGCCGCTTGGCGGGATGAAACGCGGCTGATAGCCGCACAATCACCCACCAAGCCGCCCTCCTGCAGCTGACCGAAGGAAGTGCAGCTAAGGAACATTCTTTGGAGTTACTTTAGTTTGTAGCTGTACGTCTGCGATGCCCGGTGCGGTTTCGCTCCGCCCGGCACTTACTGCCGGGACTAAGGCGAGAATCCGCTACCTCCTTTCGTCTGACTATAGGAAGGGGCTGTTAGTCAGGAGTGCAACCGTGCGGCGCGGGGTTCCCGTGTTACTGATTGAGCGGGTTTGTTTGTTGGAAGTAAGCACCCTCCGCCGTCCTCCGGGTGCGTGCAGATCGTGATGCTGCTGCGCCATGGTCTTCCGGTGTTTCTAATGAAGGGCAGTGTTTGCGCAGGAAATCCGGAATAGGCAATTATGTTTAATAAGTTGCGGAACCGTTCCGGATTCCGCCCTTTTATTCAACATAACAGCACATTCCAGATATTCCTGCTGATTGGGAGGTTTCCTTTGTTTCAGGAACGGGCTGAAAGTTACTATTGCGTGCGGTAAACGCCTCCACTATGGCGGCTGGGCCGCCACCCCGACCACCGCCCCGAAGTTACTTCCGCTAGTCCCAGTCCTGCGGAACACACTGGCGGTTCTCGGCGGTCGGCTTCGCCGTCCGCTTCGGGACGCTCCGCAAGAGACAGGCACAAGAAATCCGTGACAATAGAGCAATTGTCACAAAATTAAATAGTAAAAACTTGCCAATCTTTGAAAAATCTTCAAGAATTGGCGTAAAACAAATAAGATATGAGCAAAAAGAAGAAACAAATCGGTATGGATGCGAACCGCTTTAAAAGTGTAGAGGAGCTAATAAAATCATTTGAGGCATATTCCGGCTTTAATATTTATCCGAAAGAGATAGATACTCGTGAAAAGTTGTTGGATAGAATTTCGGAGATACAAGATAGTTTATCGAATGAAGTCTCTGATACCTGTTCCCGGTATTATTACGAAGCAGAAAAATTAATGCCTGATGATGAATGATTCAATAATAAAATCAGAGTCAAATAACGTAAAACAAATACGGATATGAAGGAATCACATACGGGCATTGGAATCTGTCATTGTTACCAATGCAGGATGAAGAAGAAAAGTTGCAGCACATCCGGACGAAAGTTTCTCAAACGAGCGATAAACAAGTTTCGTCGCAAGCAATTGAAGTTGGATAAAGTAATCAAGCACAACCGTTTCGGCGGGTATTGGGCGTAAACATAAAAAGATGGATATAATCACCGCCTCCACGCACCGCCCACCCCTATTTTTTTCCTTTTTTCTTGTACATCTCCCAGGGCATGGACGAACGGCAGGCAAGGAATTTCAGATAAAAATACCGCACGACGCAGGAGCGCAGGATATTTTTATCTGAAATAGCGTAGCGGTCCTTGACTGACGGGCGGACGTGACCTATCTTTGTAGAAGAAAAGAGGAAAAATACGCTGTAAAACAGCAAACTTATCATTTATCCGTTCCCCGTCGCTTTATAGATAATTGCGTTTCTGTCTATGTCACTCTGTTTATTTACAGATAGAATCATGCGGGAATAGAACGCAAAACATCTGTAAACAGTCGGAAAAGAAGTAAAAACATACTTGAACCCCTTCAAGATGTTTCCCAAAAATCATCAGACGTTTTTTTTATTTCGCCAGACGTTTTTCGAAAAACTCCTGATGTTTTCTATGAGGCTTTCAGAAGCATATTCCGTTCACCAAATACCCGCAAATGAAAAGCCCGGTGAAATGATTTCTCATTCATCGGGCTTTTTTCTTGATTGGTTCGCGATGTGCGAAACGAGGATTATTAAGCTGCCGGGTCCGGAGCTTCTCCGCCGCCTTCGCCAGGTTTCGGGTCTGGTTTCTCATCTCCGCCTTCTTCATTCGCTGTATTTGCTCCTGCTTTAGAGAATGAATAATCAGCTACGGCCTTTTTGATTTGTGTCGAGGGAACGTAGATAACACGTGCTTTCTTCACACTGTTTGCTCCACACTTGCTGGCATCCTCGATGCCTTTGCCGGAAACAGAAGGGCGGAACGAACCAAGGTCGCCCAACCGGACTGGAGTACCGTTGGCCAAACTGCGTTTGATAACGGTCATCAATGCGTCAAGAACTGCCTTGATGTCAGAACCTGTCAGCGTACAACGGTCTGCGATCTGTTCAACAATTTGTTCCAGTGTCATTTCCGGGGCGAGTACTACTTGTGCATAGTATTTTGCGGCGGCGTCTTTGTCCTGCGGATTCTTGCGCAAAGCGGGTTTAATTGTAATTGCCATGTTTATTAGTGTTTTGATGATTAATAATGTTGCAAACTTAAGAATAGTTGAGAGTTGAGAATGGAGAGTTGAGAGTTAGCTGCGCTTTCATACGCTTATATACAGAATGGTCACTCTCCATTCTCAACTCTCAACTCTCAACTTCTTAAAGTGCATGAAAAAAGGGCTGCGGTTTGTATTCCGCAGCCCTCAAAACAGGGGTTTCCGATGTTGCCCGTCAGTTCCTGCCGTCCGTTTTCTTCTCGCTGTCATTGACAGGGCTGTCTGCACCTGTCAACCAAACGAAAATTTTACCGATCACTTTCAGTACTCGCAACGTGTTTCTCCAAAATGGTTTCATTATGACCTCCTTTTTAATTGTTGCCGGCAAAGGAAGGGATAAGTTGAGAATGGAGAATTGAGAGTTGAGAGTTGCTGCGCTTTCATGCGTTTATATACCGCATAATCACTCTCAACTCTCCACTCTCAACTAAATACAAGTATTCGATGGAGGCACAGAAACAGGGACACTGTTTGATGTATTCGCAGGGTTCTATGGTGCCGTTGTGGTTGAGATCGGGTGAGAGGTCACGATGACCGCAAATCTTTGCTGCCGGGTAGGAGAGCAGGAGGAAGCGAAGAAGTATTTCGAGGCTTTGCTTTTGTGCAGCGGTGCGGGTGTCGGCGGCACGTCCGGAAGCGTCCAGGCCTCCTTCGTAGGCTACTCCGATTGACGGGGTGTTGTAGCCTTTGGCGTGGGCTCCGATGTGGGTGATGTCACGCATGTGGTGTATCGTTCCGTCTTTGGTGATGTAATAGTGATAGCCACATTCGGTGAAACCCTGGCGCTTGTGTAGGGCGTCGAGGGCTTCCGGGGTCAGGTTGCTGGTGCATTTCGATGCGGTGCAATGCACCACGATGAGGGTGATGTTTCGTTGTTTAATCATTGGTTTGTGGGTGATTTTAGTAGGTTTAAAAGGGTGAGCCGAAAGAGGTGGTTATCAGGTCCTTTTGGCGGGGTGTGAGAATGCGGTTGCTTAGTTCGTAGTTTGTTTCTAGCAATGCCTCCAGCAGTTCGGCATCGTCTTTTATCCATTGCTTGAGGCGGATGGAAGCAGAAGCGGGTGCGATGTTCGGGAAATAGAGTACGGCCAATTCCTTGAAACCGTAGCTACGGTTAGTCAGGGTTGGGTAGTTGCTTTGTGGGTGTACGTTTGTATACATGATTATGGTGTTGATTTATACATGTAAAGATAAGGCTTTTAATGCTTGGTTGTCATCCGTACAATGGGTAGATATAGATATATATGGTTCGCCCGACTCACGGAGCGGACGGCGAAGCCGACCGCCGAAAATCTCCGATGCTCTGGAAGAGGTAAACTGTCAGAAGTAACTTCGGGGCGGTGGTCGGGGTGGCGGCTTGCCGCCATAGTGGAGGCGTTTGCCGCACGCAATAGTAACTTTCAGCTCATTTCTGAAACAACGGAAAAGCCTGCAAACAGCAGGAACAGCCGGAAGACGCTGTTATGTTGAATTAAAGCACAAAATCCGGAACGGTTTTGGGACTAATTAAACATAATTGCTCTTCCGGATTTCCTGCGCAAAAGCTGCCCTTCATTAGAAACACCGGAAGACCATGGCGCACGCAGCATCACGTCAGCACGGCGGCGGAAGCTTGCGCCGCCTTCTATCCAAACAGACAAACCCGCTCAATCGTAAACACGGGAACCCGCACCGCAGGGCTGCACTTCTGACTAACACTTTCGTTCCTATGGTCAGACGAAAAGAGGTAGCGGATTCTCGCCTTAGTCCCGGCAGCAAGTGCCGGGCGGAGCGAAACCGCACCGGGCATCGCAACTGTCACCCGTGCCGCATGGGGAAAGTATTCCGCAGGGGCTATCACCCGCAGGGGTGGTCACCGCATAGGCTGGGGCTTCCTTTGCTGTATCCAGCAAGTGAGGGAGCGGCAGCCGAAGCCGGAGACAGCAGGCGGTAGTAACTTTCGTAATCACCCACTTTGTAAGCCTCGACTGTTATACACAAGAGTAACTTTTAAGAGACTTCCCCCAAGAATGTTCCATAGAAACACTGTCAGAGGGCGGCTTTCTTTGCGCCAGTCCGACGGCTACGGGAAAGCAAAGGAAGCGGCACGGTGCACAGAAATGCTGCCCTTCCGAGAAACGCTGACGGTGAAGGAATGTTCCGGTTAAACACTGACGGAGTGCTGCTGTGGGGGACGGGACTGTGTGGGCGGCGGTATTCCCGCTGCACGCATTGCCACGAACCACACAGCGGCACGGTGAGCAATCAGACGATAAGCCGCTCACGAAAGTAATTCCGCTTGGCCCGACACTTGGCCATAACCTTCATTTGCTATCACATACCCGGCAGGATCTGCACCTGATAAGCCGGGTACCACCTGTTAACTGCTAGCAATTTGATTACCGGCTGCCGTTTCTGGAACAACTATCTGCTAGCAATCTACCGCAGCTCGAGTACAAGATCCGGAAACATCTGATAGCAAATCTTTCACCAGATAATAAATGATTGATGAAAGTCTGCGTTTTGCAGGTATTTTTCCTCTTTTCTTCTACAAAGATAGGTCACGACCGCCCGTCAGTCAAGGACCGCTACGCTATTTCAGATAAAAATATCCTGCGCTCCTGCGTCGTGCGGTATTTTTATCTGAAATTCCTTGCCTGCCGTTCGTCCATGCCCTGGGAGATGTACAAGAAAAAAGGAAAAAAATGGGGTGGGCGGTGCGTGGGGGCGGTTTCTCCCCGGATGAAACATTTGCTAGCACCTTGTCCGAACTGCAGCAGTTTGTCCGTAAGAATCCTCTATCAACTTTTTTACTGTACTCGGCGTGAGTTATACTGCGACCGGCTCCCCTTTGATAATCGAGATTTCCAGTGCGTTTTCAATTTTAGTCAAAGTTTCGAGTGAAAGGTTCTCCCGTCCTCTCAACACCTTTGAAATGTATTGCGGGCTGCAATTCATCTTTTCAGCCAATTGCTTTTGGCTCATACCTAATTCTTCCATCCTGTCCAGCATCAGCATGGCAATATTTTGCGAATGTCGGAGCCAAGACTTGTTTGTTTCAAGGAAGTCAAACAGCTCACGCCATTTCGAAGGCGTTGGAGAAGCATGTTCTTCAAGCCTTTGTGCGATAGATTTCATACGATTTTCCATACTATTCCTCCCAAATTATAATTCACTAATATACTCTATAAACCCTTCGTCGTCAATGATTCCTTCTTAAAGCAAGTAGCGTCGAACCCTGTCTATTTTCACAAGTTCCTGCCTGGTGTGCTCTCTTTCCTGCATCGTAGCCGTCAGCTTGATGGCGCCTCCGGTGATGATGTAGTTGCCTTGAATCAATTTGATAGCGTATAGGCGGAGCCATGACGAGTGACCGTATTTACGTTTTAACCGGGCCTTTTCTTTTTTGCAGCATCACATCCGAAGCCTGGTTGTTGTCCAGCGGACGGAATATCTTGCTTAAATCGGTTTCCGGAGAGATGTCCATTATGATGTATCGAAGGCGTTCACTATCTTCAATAGTATCGCTGATAGCTTCTTTTATATCTGTTATTTTAAAGTAGGCGTTCAAGTCGTCTATGTTCTCCTTGAAGAAAGCGCGTAGCCAAACCACGTCAGCCCAATTGTTGAACACCTTATAAAATTCGTTATCATCCTCACCTTCAAAGTGTACAGCCCATAATTTTCTGTCTCCAGTAATGTCGTCAAATGTCATATCTCCTTGTTTTATAGTAAGACAAAGATACGCAAAAATAACGAGATAATAAACTTATAGGTTGATTATTTAGCAAGAAAAATGTTTTATTTAGTTGGTTTAGTGGTTGTATGGTAAATGGTAGTATCAGTCTCCCACTCACTGATGTCCGGTTCCGGTAGTATTCCTCCCTGATTGTTGGTGCTATCTTGGTTGTGTGACAGTATTTCTGTTTTCTTGTTATTTTCCGATTCAGCGGGAAGCATAGGTTCGCATCCGCTCACCAAGTGAATGATAATCATCACAAATATGATGATAGCTCCCGCCACAAGATTTCCTTTTATATTCCGGTGTATTCCTCTCACGTATCTTTCTATTTGGCTATAATTCTTTTGCATCTTTTATATTTTTTGAACTTCAAAGTTAATAAATAAAATGCAGGATTTATCGTTTTTGTCACTTTAATTAGGTTTATCAGAAATAAAGAAGTACCTTTGTCTTACAAATAGAGAGTTCTGTGAAAAGATTGAAAAGAGGTTTTTTGTTATGGTCGGTGTCTAATTCGGTGACACAAGGATCGGACGTACCTCTTAAATAATTGATAATAAGCGGAAAGTTGGAAGATAGTTATGTTCCAGGCTGGTCCACTGAAAAATTCCTGTAAGTGCTTCACTTGCAGGAATTTTTCCTTTTATAGCCATCCTCCAACTAGAATAAAAGATAACTAATTGTTCCCAAACAGGTAAAAACAACAGCAACGGACAAAGCAGAAATGGCGAAGAATAAGCAATAGGGGAATAACACCTATAATATTAAGCTATAGAGTACCCAATATTAAATAATTCCAAAATGTTTCAGCGCTTTACAAAGCCCGTCATTCTCCACCGTATCAGTAACAAAATTGGCTGAAGCCTTGACAGGCTCCGATGCATTTCCCATAGCTACCCCGATTCCGGCAGCTTTCAGCATAGGAATATCATTACCGCCATCACCGCAAGCCATTATTTCCGCCATCTCGATCCCATAATAATCAGCAAATACCGAAAGGCCGGTTGCTTTACTTATTCCTGCCACATTTACGTCAGCAAATAAGGGATGCCAGCGTGATAAGGAAAGGTTAGGCAGAAGCGGCATTACTTGCTGCTCCATTTCATCATCGATATAAAAACAAAGCTGGCAACACTCTTTTCTGTCAAATAGTTCTTCAATGTCTACAACGGCAGGGATGGGATGTTCCACGATTTTGGCTATCCGTTCGACAGTCGGAGTCAGCCGATTGACAAACACGCCTTCATCCAGTTCAATAGCAACTGCGAAATCAAAAGCTTTTGCTATTTCCATGGCTTTCTTAAAATCATCCTTTGGAATAAGGTGTCTCCTTATCACAGTGCCATCCAGTAAGACACAGTCAGCTCCATTCAATGCAATAATTCCATCATACGGAACAGCAGCTATTTCATGAAGGTCGCCTGCCGCTCTACCGGTAGCAATGACTATTCGAATTCCACCGTCATGAATCTTCCTAAGGGCATCAACAGAGGATGGCAACACTTTATGAGTTTCAAAACTTACCAATGTTCCATCCACATCGAGCATGATCGCTTTTATCATAACATTTATATCTTTATTCATTCTTCGACAATTTAGAGAAGCAAATCGACTATCCTTGACTGATAAGTCAGAGCAGTCAATTAAACAGTGACAAAGTTACTGAAAAAATTCCCATAACAAATACAAACCTCCAACACATAAAATAAAAAAGGCAAAAGGAAACGAGATCCTTTTGCCCTATACCTATTGATACCTACTGAAAAATGATAGTAAACGTTTAGCGGAAGTCCTTCAACTCTTCCTGCAATTTCTGACGGGTAAAGAATATGCGGCTTTTTACAGTACCTAACGGAAGATTCAACTTCTCTGCAATCTCACGGTACTTGAATCCTGAAACATGCATAGCAAACGGAACTCTGTATTCTTTCGGCAGAGCATTGACTACGCGATGCATTTCTTTTAAATCGTAAGCTCTTTCCGTACTTTCAAAACCTGAATCTTGTGGCAGATTAAGGTGATAGAGGTTTTCAGTCTGATCGACAAATGTCTGATCGCGCACTACTTTACGGTAATTATTAATAAAGATATTCCGCATTATAGTATACATCCATCCTTTGAAATTTGTGTCGGGGGTATATTTATCTTCGTTATCCAATGCTTTTAATGAGGTTTCCTGTAACAAATCGTTTGCTTCTTCACGATCGGTTGTCAGTTTGTATGCGAAGCGGAGTAATTCATCCTGTACTCCTATCAGATCTTTCCTGAAGCTTAAACTTTTCATATACGTTATTTTTAAATTGTGAGTATTCGTTGTCATCATTTTGATGTTGCAAGTTTACGCGTTTTCAACAAATGTGGCAGGTGAAGAACAAACATTGTTTAGGGGAAAATCTATCAGTTGATAGAATTTAGGTCATTTCTGATAGTATTCAGGTGGTTTTGAGACTGTCCTTATAGCGAAAATCCCATTTTGAAGTCACACCTGACTCAAAATGGGATAACACAAACAAAACAAACAATATTAGCGATTTTCACAAACAGCTGTCTTTTTCATCTTTAAAAATTCATAAGACTTAATTTAGAATCTGTTACTAAAACATTCTAATTATGGGAACAAAAGTATTATTTTCCGGCAAAAAGGAACGTAGAAATTAAGAATAGTTATAAATAATAGTTGTTTTATGTATAAAAAATTGTGCCTGACTATAAAGAATTGTATTTAATATTTGCTGCCAAAAGAGGCATAAATGCTTCATTTGACGATATTTTATAATATCAGTATTCCAAAGTGATGTAAATTCTCCAACTTCTTTTTTTCACTAAGAATTAATTTCTATATTTGGGCAATGTACAACCAAATACCAACTTATTATCTATGACTGATACTATTTCTTATCAATATGCAGCTCCTTCCACATTGCAACGGTCGGCCGATCAGGACGAACTGTTTCTTGCCAAATATAGCGAAATAGAAAAGAGAGAAGCCCCCTGTTTCTTTTGGGGAAAGCTGACGCAACCTTATATGACGGCACGTTGCCTCATTGCGTTATCCAATGTTGTGCAGTCCAGTTTCAACCTGACACCGGCACAACTTACAATGCTGAAAGATCCGATTGTAACAGCTGGAAATAACCGTCTGCGCTTTGAAGGATTTTCTAATTGTGCAGGTGTATACGCCAGGGTCGACGTGCTTCCTGATGGACACGACGGAGAATTCTTGGAAAACGGGACAACGAATGTAGATTTTAATCCCGGAATGATTTCCGCTTTAGGAGGAATAGGCAGACAAGAAAATGTAGTAATGTCGGTCGGCCCCAAAGAAGTGGGACTCTATAATAAAGGTGAGAAAGTGATAGAACGAAAAGTACCTCTTCCCGTGAAATGGATAAAAGGGCTGACTACAGTACAGATTTATCAATCCGTTGCCGAAAAGGTCTATTCCTTCAATCGCATACAAACCTTACAACTCTTCCAGACACTACCGAAAAGTAGTGTGAAATGCGACTATTATTTAGTGATGCGCGGTCAAAAACCCGCCTTTTCACCGGTGAAAAGCATGAATGCCGTCTGCATTGGAGGACTTCATCGCTTACGTCTGCTCGAGCCCTTGCTTCCGTTTACTGATGAACTGAAAGTCTTTGCGCATCCCACCATGCAATCTACCATTTGGCAACTTTATTTCGGTCCGGTCCGCTTCAGCCTTTCTCTTTCCCGCGAATGTTGGAGAGGATTTTCCGGAGAAGGCGCCGCACTGGAATCTCTGCTCGAAGATGTCCCCGAAAGATGGATAGAAGCAATGGATAAATACAGTTATGCCAACCAACAGTTCAACCCCACTCTTTTTGCCATAGAGGAACATATTGACCTGGAGAAGGTAGATTCCCTCGCGGCACGGCTGGCAGCCATGGGGTTATTAGGATTCGATTTGGATGAAAACAGCTTCTTCTACCGTCGCCTGCCTTTCAAAACCGAACGTATTTTAAGTCTCAATCCTCGAATGATAGCTGCAGAAAAACTGCTGGAAGAAGAAAAAGTAGAAATCATATCGAATGACGAGAAACGGACAGAAGCACGCGTGGCAGGAAGCGGAGGTGTCAGACATACGGTCATTCTCGACAGAGAAAGTGAGAAGGAGCGTTGCACTTGCACCTGGTTCAGCAGCAATCAAGGAGAACGGGGAGCTTGCAAACATATTCTGGCAGTAAAGAAACTAGCGCAATGGAAGAACTAAAAAAAGAACTGGAGAAGTTATCCAAAGCCTATGTGGATACTCCGGAGAATGAAGAGAAAATATTAATCCCTTTTATCAAGAGATTATTGGAGTTGCCAATGAAGGACAGGCGGAAGCTGCTGCCGCTTATCCGGGATTTGCAATGGATAAAAGGCAGGTTTGCCGGTTTCAGTAGTGAGACAACCTGCAGTGCGGCACGGGCACATTTTCTATCCGCTGTTCAGTTTGTATGTGCCAACAGACGGGAGATGGATATGGCATATCATGTGAAGTTTGATATGCTTTGCAAACTACTCCCGACTTTACAACCCTACCTGGATGACAGATTTTATCAACGATGACAAAACATGGTTCAATTTCGATCTCAATTACGAACAGCTGATGCAGCTCACGGATATGGGTTACCTCAAAGAAATCGCTCCAAGCCGCATTGCACATGTACTCCCCTGGATTACCCGCATCAGAAATAAGAATCCCAAAGGAGACGATACTTTCAACAGTGAGTTATTACTCAAGCGTGACATCACCCTGAAAGAACACATCTGGACGCTTTTCGAACACGAATCAATCATCGGTTATCAGGATGATTGTGCCAAAAATGCTTATAAAAAAGGAGTCACAACACGGGATGAAAGTATCAGCGCCGCCCTCTACCGCTTTTCGCTGGACGGCCATCTGGATAGAGAACGCCTATTAAAAGCCACCCTCGCCACTTTTCACCGGAGCTTCAAAAAGACATGGCAGGATGGTTTGCCAGATTCTTTGAAACGCTGCAACCGACCGCCGGAGAATTGTTATCCTTACAGGAAGAGATGATGCAAATATTCACCTTCTTCCTATACCAAACCGGTGAACGTGATGTTGCAACAGTTGAAAAATATTGCATCCGAAGAAGGATTCCGTTATCAGGAATTCATCGAACGGGCAACCATCCTTTTCTTCTCCAGCCCCAAAAACTCGCTGCTTACCATTTACGCCCTCTTTGAAAAGATCGTCGCACAACATTCCGAGATGAAAGAGCCTTGTTGTATCACTCTCTGCCAACTCTTCTTGAAGAAGGACGAAAGCCTGCAAAAGAAAGCCGCTAATTTTATATCAAAATATGGAGACGTCTCTTCATCCAATCTCCAGGAAACACTGCAATCTTATCAACCGGAGATGTTTCAAAGCGTGCATGCGATACTCTCTTCTTTCAAACCGCAGCCTACAGAAGAACCCCAGATGAGCCCGATGCAAGTGTGGGAGAAACGGTACACATCTGCAGGGAAGACAACCGTATTCCATTCCCTGCCGACAAAGAAGATTTCCTGTTTCAGCTTAGCCGTTTGTTCGACATGGAGGAGAACTGGGAGATAGAAACAACGATTGCCGCTATCATTGCTTTCCATCCCCAACTGGATAAAGAAGACCTCAACCGGATGGAACCTATTTTCCAACGGGCAGCCAATATCGTTGCCAATAGTTGGGAACCATACGAAGATCTCCTTGCCACTTTCCTGTTGGAATACCAACGCTTATGGGCACAGACAGACAACTCCAACACAGGAGTTTTGAGAAACATGTTCACCCGGCTGGAAGAGAAACTGAAAGGAATAGATAAAAACAGAGGAGCTTACGACGAACGTTCCTTCAAACGACTTGCCGACTGGAAACCCGGCTACAGCAACGCAACCTGTTTCACACCCATCAAACATTTATGGCTAAATGTGATCCGTAAAATAAAAGGAGGAAATTCATTGCCATTCTTTCTACTCCCACCCACACCCCGGCATACCTACAAGCCACCAAACTGATACGCCGGCTTGCTGCATATCAGAAAGCAGAAACGAAACCCTGTCCATGGGATTTCCAACTGGCTATTGCCCGTTGTGCTCTGGAAGACAAGGAAGAAGCCATCGTCACCGCCCGGCAACTGTTGCAAGATGAGTACCTGCATCTCTGCCTGTTCTTATTGGACGAAAACACGCAACCCGAACCGCCCTACAACCATCCAACCGCCTGGATAGCCGCCGGACTGGTAAAAGCACCGGAGACGGAATTTGAAGCATTCAAGTCTTTCTCCTGTAACACATTGCCACACAACTATCTGACAGGAGACTACGAGTGGAAAGAAGTGAAACCCAAAGAGAACTCATACGAAACGGACAGACGCCTGCTCCAACTTGATTTCTACAAATGGCACAAATATGTCGAACGCAACAGCCACCAGCTATGGCAGGAACATCTGATTATTAACAGCAAATACAACATGGATGACTCCCGCTACATGGAACCTCTATTGTGTTGCTACCCTAACCGGCCGGAACCGTTGATAGCCCAGATTATCACTTGCTACATGACTTTCGGCACTCCGCAGGAAGACAGCAAACGCACCCTCGCCTGTGCCTTGCGCATGTTGTTGTCTTTCCACTGCCCGCTCAAAGAGATGAGTTTGCTCCTACTAAGTGGTTCGCTGCTTTTGTAGACAAAACAGTCCGTTCCTATGCAGCCGAATTATGGGTAGAAGGAATATCCACAGGAAGAATAAACAATCACCGGGTAGGAGAAATCCTGGCCCGCCTCATCCAGATGGAACTTGCTCCGCTAAAACGCTTCACCACACAAGTGTACGAAAGCATGTACAAACGAAGTACTTTCCACAACCAGCAACTGGAAGCACTGCTCACAGAATTTATAGGCGGATTGCCAGACAAACCCGTTACCGGACTCAAACAACTGCTCGAACTTTATCTGGAGCTATTGACCATCAACCACAGCAAAGTTACAAACGAACAACTCCTGCAACGCCTACAAGAATGGGGCACAAACAGCAACCTGAAAAAAGTGACCACTTCACTCAACAACCTATAACTAATTCATGATTATGACCCTAGAAGAACGCCTCAACGAGATAGTAGAAAAAGGACAAGGCGATGCCATCATCCCCTTTCTGCAAGGATTAACGCAGGAAGAACGAAAAACGCTTGTTCCCTGCCTTAACAAATTGGAAGAACACTACAATAAATTCGTGCAACTTAACGAGAATACATACGGTACACGCGGAACTCCCGAACAGCATCGTATCATCAATCTTACCGCCCTCGTCATCTATTCGCTAAAAGAATTCCGCAAACACGAATGGGGAATCTATACAGAACAGCTGAACGAATTGATTCCGTGGTATATTCCTTCCTGGCTCGACAGTTTCTTCAAAGAGGGTGAAAGCAGGGAATTTGGCGGTTTCTATGGAATGAATTACGAAACTCTGATGGATTGGATAGAACAGGGAGTACTCACCCTAACACCCTCTCCGCAAACCATCGCCGGTTATCTGGTGAACTACATGAACAATACCGATTTCCTGCAAAAGCGGGCAATCACACTTAAAGAACATATTTGGTATCTCTTTCAATACGACTGCGGACAAAACTGGACGGATAACCGGAATGGCGGACAACCTTATTTTTCTTTCAGATACTTCGTAGAACACGGACAACTAGACCGTATGCGTGTGCTAAAGGAATCTCTGCTCGCTGTCAACCGAAATATGAACAAGAATTTATGCGGCTGGTTTGCAGGCATGTTTACCGCACTTAACCCCAGTACAGAAGAACAACTAACACTACAACCGGAAATGTTTGCCGTTCTGTCCGCCCCTCACAGCCGTCCGGTAAATATCATACTCGGACTGCTGAAGAACTTATGCACTCACCCACAATTCCAGGCTGAAGAGTTTCTAAGTCAGACTTCCGTGCTTTTTGCTTCGGACGTGAAAGCGATTCACCAAAACACACTGGCAGTACTCCATAAGCTGGCAAAAGAAAGAAAAGAACATCGCGACACTATCTGTTGTGCAGCCGCACAAGGACTGATGAGTCGGGAAGAATCCACCCAAAGCAAGATAGTCAAACTTATTCAGACGTATGGAGAGACGGCATCCACCACATTAAAAGAGATACTTTCCATATATACGGAAACCATGTTGGCTAATACTAAAAAAGGAGCTGAAAGCGTATTTGGAGAATAACGAGCCGGAAGATTCCGCCTCTTTCACGTATGAGCCAATACTCCCTATCATCCGTGAAGACAACCGGATACAGGAAATCACTTCCACTGAAGACCTGATATTTCTAGCCAGCCAAGTGCTCGACGTGAACGAGATCTACCACTTCGACCTGTTACTCGGCGCCTTAGTGGAATGGGACCGGCAACAGGAAGCAAAACAAATCTCTCAATGGACCCCTATCCTCCAACGTGCCTACAAATTGCTGATGAGCGGAGGGAGTTCCCGAAACGGTATATTAGACCAGTTAATGGCCATCTTCCTCCTTGATTATGCCAAACTGCTGATTAAACGCTTCCCTGAAGAAGCCCAAGAGTTAAATGACTTACATCAGAAAATGGTACAGAAAGACGAACTTCAAAAAGGTAAATGGAACTATCGTAATCTGCAAAAACTTACCATTCGTGAAAAGACGAACAAAAAAATAAAGTTCCCCGTTCATAAGCAACTGTTATGCCGGACATTAGACCTTCTGGAAAGCAAGGAGAAACCTTTGCCCCTATTGTCCACTCCCACTCATACACCGATGTTTATCGCTCCGGCAACCCTGATAGAAAGATTAAAACAATATCAGCAGGCAAATGCCGAACCGGACGATATGGATATGCAAACGACACTTTCACGAGTGGCACTGGAAAGTTCGTCGCAAGAGCTTCCTCTGCTCCTCCAAAGTTTGAAAGGAGAATACCGGCACCTGCTCACTTTTTTGCTGGGAGAAAAAGACGTACTTCCCCAAGCACCTTTCAATCATCCTTCCTGGTGGATGATGGCAGGATTAATGAAATCACCGGAAACAATCTATTCTGAATTTAAAGACTTCTCTTACAATAAAAGTCCACGTGAATTTCTGACTGGAAACTTTAAATGGAGAACCTATCAGTATACTGACTCGTACACGGATTATAACAAGAAAACGGTAGAATGGATTTGTTCAACTCTTACTTTCGATATTCCGGAAAGCGAGAACTCTCATGTCATCAATAAAGACAAATATAATGAAAGAGTCAGTTACTATTCATACGATTCGCATCCGTTACTGGTTGAAATGTACCCACAGATAGAACGTTTTGACGACATACAGAACGACTTACCACGTTTGGCATGGTTAACTCCCAATATACCGGAGCCACTATTGGTATGGTGCATCCGCAGTGCCATATACGCCCCGACGTTAAATGAGGTAAGGGAAGCAGGTATCACCCAAGCTGCTATTGAAGCGCTTCATCAGTTAAGGCATACATGGTACGAAGTGTCTTATCTGCTGGAAGCCACTTGCATGCTGGTAGCCGATAAAACTTCCCGTTCCTATGCAGCCGAAATCTGGATAGAGCGTGTAGGTCAAGGCTCCATAGACAGTGGGCGCATAGGCAGTATCTTAGGTTCACATCAACATACCGGCTGGGGACCGCTGAAAAGACTCACCGACCTGATACAGCAACAAATGATAAACGTCAGTCCGCTGCATAACCGGGAATTGGAGAAACTAATCGTGGCAATGTTGACCGGACTTCCAGAAAAGCCTGTCAAAGACTTAAAGAAATTACTAGAAATATATGCAGAGCTGTTATCCATCAACCACAGCAAAGCCGAAGACGAACACGTTTTGCACCTGCTTGACGCATGGAAAGGAGTGGCCAATCTGAAGAAAGCAGTGGCTAATATCCAACGGTAAGAGAGGTAGCTTATTGGAGCAAAAGCCAAAAAAGAAGTATCTTTGGCACACTAAATACAAAAGGTTGAATGATTATTCTAAAATATAGTTTAGCTATCTTCTGTTTGCTGCTGACAGGATGCTCCTTCTTTTCCAGTCAAAAGGAAAAGGAGAGCACTCCCCTCATGGAATACGAACAAACGACGGAGGATATACAACCACGCGAAGAATGTTCCACCGTTTCACCACCGGAGCGAAGCGAAATGGCTCTCTACATGGACTCATTAGGACTCGTCAATATAGCTGACCTGGATAGCAGTCTCGTTGTAAAACTGATGTATACACAGGCTGATAATTTCACTGGCGAAGTGCTTTACGACAACTTAACGGAAGCCTATTTGCATCCGGATGCGGCATACGCTCTTATAGAAGCACAAAAAGCCTTGAAAGAGCTTCACCCGTCTTATAGTCTTATCATTTACGATGCGGCGCGTCCAATGTCGGTACAAAAGAAGATGTGGAACGTAGTGAAAGGAACATCCAAATACAAATATGTCTCTAACCCCAACCGTGGAGGCGGGTTACACAACTACGGACTGGCAGTAGACATCAGTATCCAAGACTCTCTGGGACAGCCCCTACCGATGGGAACCAAAGTAGACCATTTAGGTGTGGAAGCACACATCACAGACGAGATCGGATTGGTACATAATGGAAAAATGAGTGAAACAGAGCGTCAGAACCGGTTACTGCTACGAAAAGTGATGAAAGAGGCCGGATTCCGTGCATTACCCAGCGAGTGGTGGCATTTCAATTTTTGCAGCCGGGATGTAGCCAGACAGAAATATAAGTTAATACCATAACCGACACTCAACACCCCCATAATCAGAGCTCGACGATTCATTGTAATATCCTATAACACAATAACGCCATGATACAAATCTCCCCCGAAACTCAACTTTTTATCCGCGAACATTCATCGGACGATGTACGTACACTAGCTTTACAAGCTAAAAAGTATCCGGATATAAATATGCCGACTGCCATCACCCAAATTGCAGGAAGACAGGTTGCCGCCGAAAAGATTCCCTCATGGTGGGAGATCGAAAAGATATGGTATCCGAAACATCTGTCGCTAGAGCAATGCTCTTCTGAAATCACTGCCCGCTACAAAGCCCGTCTTTTTCAGGGAGATTCGCTGACCGACCTCACCGGAGGCTTCGGCATAGACTGTTCTTTTCTTGCCACCGGATTCAAGTCCGCCACTTATGTAGAACGCCAGGAAGAGCTTTGTGAAATAGCGGCACACAACTTTCCCATCCTGAATCTAAACCATATAAACATAAAAAACGAAGATGGAGTAGCCTATCTGCAAGCAATGTCCCCCGTAGATTGTATCTTCCTCGACCCTGCCCGCCGCAATGAACACGGCGGAAAAACGGTTGCCATCTCCGACTGCGAACCAAACGTAGCCGAACTGGAAGAGCTTTTACTTCAAAAGGCCAACCGGGTAATGATAAAACTCTCCCCCATGCTCGATCTTTCATTGGCACTAAAAGAGCTGAAACAGACACAGGAAGTTCACATTCTGTCCGTCAACAACGAATGCAAGGAACTACTAATTCTACTCGGACAAACATCACCGGCAGAAATCTCCATTCATTGTGTAAACCTTCTCACAAAAGGAACTCAAAAAGAACAACACTTTGTATTCACCCGCGAACAGGAACAATGCAGCGAATGCACATATACGGATTCTTTAGAAACCTATCTTTACGAACCGAATGCCTCCCTTCTGAAAGCCGGTGCCTTCCGCAGCATTGCCGCAGCCTATCCTGTCCGCAAACTGCATCCCAATAGCCATCTTTATACTTCCGATACTTTCATTGAAAACTTCCCCGGAAGAATATTCCGTATTGTCAACCAGTGCAGTTTCAATAAAAAAGAAGTAAAAGAGAATCTGGCAGACCTGAAAAAAGCAAATGTGACTGTCCGCAACTTTCCCGCCACAGTAGCCGAACTTCGCAAACGAATCCATTTGGCTGAAGGAGGAGATACCTACTTATTTGCCAGTACATTAAATAATGGGCAAAAAGTTCTGATTCGCTGTGAGAAAGTCTGAACTATTTTCTATTTTTGCGAAAAAAGAAACACAATCTAAACTAATTCAGATGAATCAAACACCCATAAAAGCGATTCTATTATTAATCGTATTCACTCTGTCCTGTCACACTCCACTTTTCTCACAGAGAGATTTTGAGCGACATGAGTTCTCGTTCCATGCCGGCTACGGTGTGATGTTTCATAATCCTCCCACACTAACGTTAAGTACCCACAGCTACCAACGTACACTTGCACAAGGCGTAAGCTGGGATGGACAATACCATTTCCGTCCTCTCAAACGCTTTATCTTCGGAGGAATCTACTCCGGATTTTCTTCCAAAGGAAGTCATCCGGAAGGAAGGACCATTTATGGGTTCATTTCATTGGTACGCAAATCGGAATGTGTAATGCCAATACCAAACATTGGCAAATCCGGGTGACAACCGGTCCCGGCGGAGTCATTCTGCGGAACAACAGCGAGGTATTCGGCAACACACGGAAAGTGAAAGCCTTCACTATTGGTCTCCTGACCAATGCCAATCTTACCTATAAACTGAATCCCAATCTGGGAGTCAGTCTAGGAGTACAATATATGTATAGCGAACTGCTTAGAATTAGAACCCACTATCACGGAGAAAGGGTTATTGTAAAACTCGATGGCAATAATGATACCAACCTCACACGAATAAATTTCACTACGGGATTATCCTATTATTTCTAACATTCACTCAAAAAAAAGCACTATGAAGAAATATATACTCATTCTTTTTTTTCCATTATCAGCTTTTGGAGCTGTACGGAAGATGAATCGATTGACATTACAGTTTTACCTTCTGTCACCACTACAGGTGCCAACACCTTTGGCTGTCTGATGGACGGCTGGATTTATGTGGGAGGGCGATACCTGAATTGGGGACACTCGTATGTATGGACGTATGATTCATTCCACTACTATCCGGAGGAGGACAAACTATCCGTCAATGTTTCCGTCAAACCTGACATCAACATACACTTCATCATTTTATCTCCCCAGGAAGGCAAAGAAGCAACGATTACCGATATAGAGTTCGGAAGAGAAGAACTGGAAGACGGAACAGCTTTTATAAGCCATTTCGACACAGAATTGAATATTATCAGTGCAACCTTCGGCAACGGCAAACGTCTGACTAACGGACGTTTTGATATCCATTATACAACACAACAGCAATAATAACGGCGGTGACAGTAATAACTATTCAGATTTACTTTCTTCTCCCGCCTTATTGGAAGGATTGTTACTTTTCTGATATTCTTTGGGAGTGGTTGTCTCATTTCCATCCCGTACAGCCATATAGTGCGGCGACATAATTTCAATGCCGGCTTCATTAAATTTATCCTGAATATTCTGATGCAAATCCGAATAAATCTGTGCCATCTTATCTGCCTGTTTGATATAAGCATTAATTTGATAGACCGGATACCAGTCGCTCAAAGAAGTCTCTAACACAAACGGACGCGGATCATCCACCACTCCGGGAGTATTCAACGCAGCATCAATCAGTATCTGATTAACCTGTCGCCAGGGAATATCATAACCGATAGATACTTCCGAGTGAATAATCAGTCCATATTCGCGTGCCGAAGTACTATAGTTTACCGTATGAGACGACATGATAAATGAATTGGGAACAGTCACAACCTCATTTTTAGGAGTCCGGATGCGTGTGACAAGAGGAGTTTTTCGATGATATCTCCGGTGGTATCATTCAATTTGATCCGGTCGCCCATCTTGAACGGACGCATATAAGTAATCACCAGTCCGGCAATAATATTACCGATAACCGTACTTGATCCGAGCGAAACGATCAATCCGACAAATACCGAAATCCCTTGGAACACACCGGAATCGGAGCCCGGAAGATAAGGATAAATCATCGCAATCATAAATGCATAGAGCAGGAAACGGGCGATATGGAAAGTCGGCATCGCCCAGTCCGGATAGAAGCCGTTGATTTTGAGTCGTCCTGCTTCCACTTCACGTGCCAGATACAAGACGAGACGTACCAAATACTTCACGGCATACCAGATAACGATGATGGTAAACAGTTTGGGCACATAATCGATAATACCCACAAAGATACCGCGAATCGGATTCCATATATAGCCCAACAGTTGATATGCCAGTCCTTCTGTCTGCGGGGAAGATGATAAAAATCAACGGTACGGTAAACAGTAGCTGCAATCCCATCAGTATATACCGCCCGATACTGGACAGGAATACCAACAGGTTCGCCTGTTTCTGCGCATCCAGCAATTCATATCCCTGGATGGATACCGGTTTTATCTTCGTGTCTTTCAGGCGCAGGATACGCGCTTTCAGTTTACGGAACAACCAGTTGGTCAAGCGGAACAGGAAATACTGTCCTGTAATTACCAACACAAAATAGAGCACACGCTTTGCCATTCGCCAAAGTCCGTGCTCGGCTTTCATCTCATGCAGTTTGGTAATGACACTCTGCTGTCTTTCCTTAGCTAGCGAATCACGGGAAACTCCTTCCCATAAGGCATCCTGATCGGTAAGAGAAAGCAATACTTTGCTGCCGTACATCAAATCGGAAACTATGTCCGAATGGTCGATAGCCACAGAATCGGGTTGTAGATTGAAGCGTCTTCCTATTTCTTCAATTGCCGCACCGGTCATTTGGGCACGTTGCTGGGGAGTATATCCACCCCGTTTGGTGAAAAGGTAAAATAAGGTATCACCGTCCGCCACTACCGGTATTCCTTTTGTGAACTGCCGCAGGGAGTCGATACGCTGTCGTTGCTGTGCATATTTTACGGAGTCGGCGGTAGCCATCTGGAGTTTCATCTGCTCCATTTCCATCCTCATATTCGCCTCATTGAGCCGGGCTTCTTCCAATGATTTCTGCATATTTACCAGATGGATAGAGTCCGAATCCCGTTTCAAAGGAACATGTCTGCCCGCTATTGTATCTCCGGCAAATATCTTCTTAACCGCCTGTTCCAACTGTGCTTGCGCCCCGATTGCCAGGAAAGAAAAGAACAACACCAGTAACGACCGTTTTATTTTATTTATTTCCATACCTTATATTCCTTGATTATAATTAAGGTTAATCTAACATTTCATTAAAAACAGAGCAAACATACGCATTGTTTTTGACATTACCATTTCCAAATTGATTATCTTTGCCACTAAAAGAGAAAAAAGCATGAATATATTATTACTTATCGGGGGATTAATCCTCATTCTTCTAGGAGCCAACGGATTAACAGACGGTGCCGCCTCGGTAGCCAAGCGTTTTCGCATCCCTCCCATCGTGATCGGACTTACCATCGTTGCATTCGGCACTTCTGCCCCGGAACTGACGGTCAGTGTATCTTCTGCCATCAAAGGCAGCGCGGATATTGCCATAGGCAACGTGGTGGGAAGTAACATTTTCAATACGTTGATGATTGTGGGCTGCACGGCCTTATTCGCCCCGATTGTCATCACCCGCAATACACTTAGAAAAGAGATACCACTCTGCATACTTTCTTCTATTGTCTTGCTGATTTGTGCCAATGATGTATTCCTGGATAAAGCTCCGGAGAATATCCTGAACAGAGTAGACGGCTTATTACTACTTTGTTTCTTTGTCATCTTCATGGGTTACACCTTTGCCATCGCCTCCAAGCCGGGCACAACGGAACAGGCGGGACAGATAGCACCTCCGGCCATAGAAGAAGAGACAGAAATCAAATCACTCCCTTGGTGGAAATCCATTCTTTATATCATCGGAGGCTTGGCTGCCCTTATTTTTGGAGGTCAATTGTTTGTTGACGGTGCCACGGGTATCGCCCGCAACCTGGGTCAGCGAATCAATCATCGGACTGACACTGGTTGCAGGAGGTACTTCTCTTCCTGAACTAGCCACATCTATCGTTGCCGCATTAAAGAAGAAATCCGGAAATTGCCATTGGGAATGTGATCGGTAGTAATCTCTTCAATATATTCTTTGTACTGGGATGTAGCGCCAGCATCACTCCTCTCCATCTTAGCGGAATTACCAACTTCGACCTGTTTACGCTAGTAGGTTCCGGTATCCTGCTCTGGTTATTCGGGCTGTTCTTTGCCAAAAGGACTATCACGAGAATCGAAGGAGGAATTATGATACTTTGTTATGTGGCGTATACGGTGGTATTGATTGAAAAGCTTTAATTCTTTCAATTACCTCTAAACACATACGACCATTATGATAAGGACATTTCCAAAAACCAGCCTTATCTTCGTTTTTATTAACTGAACCGTCATGGCGAATGCTCCAATACCATTCGCCATTTTCCCAATCTATCAAACAATTCTTAATAAAATCTCCAACAATCATACGCTTTCTGCAATGCAACAGCGTCACCGAAATGTTGATAAATATTTAAAGAGCCAACAACTGTTTCTGCTTGTACCCACCAATGACGATCTTTATCCACCGATTTCAAATCTAAATTTTTCTCATATATCATACCCTGAACAGAAAATCCGTCAAAAGCAGCATTAGCAATCTTCTTAACGACAGACTCCACTTCAGCCAAAAATCCCATATCACCTAACTCTAAAGCTGCTTCATGAATTAACCAAGATGCTTCTATATCATGTCCATAAGAAATAATATGGTGGTTACAATTCCAATATTCGTCAAAGAAAAGCTTCAAATGCCAAGACGAATGATCTAATATTTTTTAATAAAAACCTCTATCAAATTTCGTAATTGCTTTCTTAAACGATCATCTTTCCATATACGATATAAGTTTGTATAAGACTCTAAAATATGTAAATGTGTATTCATCGTTTTTTTCTCATTTACATCTTTTTCACTTAAACGCATATCATCAATTTCACTCCATTCACGAGTAAAAGCCTCCCAATACCCATTGTTCATGTGGTCAAAACTATGATCTTCAATACATTCAAACAATCGAATAGCATAAGCCAATGCTTCCGGATCTCCCGTTGCACGATTGAACTCGCTTAAACCATAGATGGCAAAAGCAATTGCATAAATTTGCTTTTTCGTATCTAAAGGCTGATTTCTAAAATCAAGCGCCCAATAGACACCTTCATATTCCTGATCATAGAAGTAATCTATAATAACAGACTTTGCACGTGTTGCGATTGTCAAGTATTCTTCTTTAGCAAGCAGTCGATAAGCAGCAGAGAAAGTCCACAAAATACGGGCATTAAGAATAGCCCCTTTACTGCTTCCGGAGTTAATTCATCCATTCCCGTTACTCGACCATAAAATCCGCCATATTCTTCATCAATCATTCTTCGCATCCAATATGACAAGATATTTTCTGTCAGAACTTCCTGCATCTCCTGTTTTAAACTCCCAATAGCTTGTTCCATTTCTAAATTATAAATTACGTTTCTGCTTCAAATTTATTGTTATCTCTTCCATTTTTTTCTCGGACAACGGATACATACTAATAAAAATAATGCTCAATACAGTTCCTATTGCCGGTAGAAAGCTCAAAAACAACTTAATACCATGAAGCGTTGCTTGGCTTTGTACCATATTAGCCTGAAAGCCAAAATATGACAACAACCACCCTGTTATTGCACTACCAATAGCCCAACCAAATTTTTGACTCATAGAAGAAGAAGAAAAAATCAATCCCGTAGCTCTATTTCCTGTTTTTAATTCCGAATAATCTGCACAATCTGCATACATTGACCACAACAAAGGAAAAATACTCCCTGCACAAACACTTATTATTATTTGAAAAACAAATATCATCAAAATATTCTCCTTATCTAACCAATAAAAAAGAACAGAAAAGATGGTTGCAATAGCCATAGCCCACATATAAGTTGCTCTTTTTCCAATTCGATTACTTATTGGAGCGGCTAGGATAACTCCACCGATATTAGCAGCCTGTCCAACTGCTAAATACAATCCGCTCAAAACAAAAGAAATTCCTAGAAAAGAAGCTGTAGTATAATTTTCCTCTATTATAAAATATTTAAAATAATAAACGGTAGCTCCATCACGAATGGAATTAAAAACCAACGCTGCAACACCTGCCCCCAACAGAATCCACCATGGACGATTATTCCACAAATCCTTCAAGTCATCCTTCAACGAGTTTTGCTGTTGACTAATAGATTTCACCCTTTCTTTCGTCCATGCAAAACAACCATAAAAAAGCACTGCACAGATTAACGCAATTACTACAACACTCATCGTCCAACCACGCTGCGCATTGTACCCCTCACTAAAATAGTTTACCATTGGCATAAATAACAACAACGCAATAAAACTACCAATATACGCAAACATCATACGATAAGTAGAAAGAGTATTCCGCTCTTTCGGATCTGAACTTATCACACCCAACAAAGATGCATAAGGAACATTTATTGCAGAATAAACCATCATCATTAGCGAATATGTAGAATAAGCATAAATAACTTTTCCCGTATCCTCTAAATTGGGAGCCATAAATGTTAGAACACCAATTATAGCAAATGGAGCTGCCAAATAAAGCAAATAAGGACGAAACTTACCCCACCTTGAATGTGTACGATCAGCAATAACTCCTACAATAGGATCAAAAGCGGAATCCCATATACGAGTCACCAGAAACATAGTTCCCGACTGTTGCTGATAACCCAAACACATCTGTATAAAATATCATCAAATAAGAACCAAATAACTTCCAAAACATGGACGAAGCCATATCTCCCAAACCATAGCCAATCTTCTCTCTAAATTTAATCATACTATTCGTTCTTCTCAAAATTAACAATCTATCCCTAAAAAGACATTTTTCATCTTATTATAGCAAGATTTTTATCTATCATTTCTTTCAATGTCAGTACTGATGCATAAGAACTAAATCCATCTTGTGGAGTATTCATACAATAATCCACCAAACGATCAATAGTGGATGTTGCTACATGCATACGTGTATCCGAAGATGCATAATAAATAAAAACAGTTCCGTCTTCATCAACAATCCAACCATTACTGAAAAGTACATTCGATACATCTCCAACACGTTCTTCCCCCACAGGAGCCATAAAATATCCAGCAGGAGCTGCAATTATCTTGGTTGGATCTTCTAAAGAAGTCATATACATATATAACACATAGCGTAACCCAGATGCACAACCACGTACTCCATGAGCTAAATGCAACCAACCTGAAGATGTTTTAAGAGGATGCGGACCCTCACCATTCTTCACTTCTTTTATTGTATGATAATAGCGTTTATCAATAATCTTTTCATTTTTTACTTCTGCATGAGTTATATCTTCCACCAGTGCCCAACCAATGCCACCACCACTACCAGCATCAATAAACCCATCTTGCGGACGAGTATATAAGGCATACATGCCATTCACAAATTCTGGATGCAAAACCACATTACGCTGTTGACTTTTAGTTCGTAAATCCGGTAGACGTTCCCAATTTTTTAAATCTTTAGTACGAGCTATCGCTGCTGTTGCAGTAGCCGAGGAAAGATCGCCCTTAGTCGCTTTATCATCATGCCGTTCTGCACAGAATATACCATAAATCCACCCATCTTCATGAACAGTGAGACGCATATCATAAATATTGGTTGCAGGAATAATGTCTTCAGGCATTGTAATCGGATAATCCCAAAAGCGAAAATTATCAACTCCATTAGGGCTTTCAGCCACAGCGAAAAATGATTTTCGATCACTCCCTTCCACTCGTACGACAAGAAGATATTTCCCATTCCATTTTATAGCTCCTGAATTCATCGTTGCATTCATGCCAATACGCTCTACCAAATAAGGATTGGCCTGTTCGTCCAAATCATATCTCCAAAATACAGGAGTATGTTCAGCAGTTAAAATAGGATATTCATAGCGTGTAAATACTCCATTTCCATTTGTTATCGGTATATTTTTACGTGAGATAAGTTCTTCATATTCCATGAAGAGTTTCTTTAATTTATTCTTAAAATTTTCCATTTATATTCTACTTTACAATAATTACCATTCAATTCATATATCCCTAAGTCAAACGACTAACGACCTAATTTAAAGTTATCTCCAATGAATAAAGTTTTAGAAGATTTATAGAACTTTTTGAAATCCTTTGCCGAAATCTGCCCGGGATAAGGAGCATAATAATGATTCTCTTTTTCACGAGCATTTCTCCAAACCACCACATAACTAATAGGATACTTTTCAATTACAGGTAAAAGAGTTTGTGTCCACCATACCGGATCGGGAATTGTTTCATATCCTGTTTCAGTAAGAGCAATTGGCTTTTGATGTTCTTTCCCAATCTCAGTAAGAATACGAAGCTCCCGCTCCAAATCAGCTTTATACTGTTGACTATTTGACTGGTATATATCAACTCCTATCAAATCAACAATTTCATCTCCCGGATAACGCTCCAAATATTCAAACGAGTTCTTTGGAGATGCATCCGGCGAATAAGCAAATAACACATTTCTTACCCCTTTCTCTTCAAAATGGTCATAGGTCATCTGCCAAAGCGCTTTATATTGCTGTACCGTGCAATTTCTTCCCCCACCAAAACCAATTTCCGGTATGCTCATGCCAAGGACGAAACAAAATAGGTACTGTTACTCCAGCGGAAGTCGTAATAGACTTCAAAAAATCGGCTACTTTATCCAAATAGCCTTGGAATTTAGAATATTCCGCTCCCCCTGGCAAAATAGAACTCACTGTGTTCGCATTGCTTATATCCCAAGAATCTTTTCCTGTCAATGGATTATAGACATGCCAACTAAATGTACTCATGCCACCACGTTGGTACTGTTTAACTACTTCTTTACGAATGACATCAAAAGATACCTTATCTAAATTCTGATCAGAGCCCAATTCTATTCCACCTAAATCAAATGACATTACAGCTGGATAAGCTCCGCAAACACTCTTGACATCACTTCTATCTTGTTCACCTTCCCAACCGATTCCATAAATAGGAGCATCATGATGACCAAACATAAATCCCTTTTGAGGAACTTGCTTCAGAGCATTCAATAATCCCTCCGTTTCAGGAGAGCGTTGTACGTTTTCAAACACAAATAAAGGACGAGCATCCGGATTATTCGCACACACCTTTACATTATGAAAATCCACATTTTTTACATGCCGTACATAAAAAGCTGCAGCCCGTAAAGTATGTCCGAACATCCGATTTTCAGGATAGTCCTTCACTTGCTCGGAAACTTGCCTGTCAGTCATTTTTCTAGTACCTCCGCCCGGATAAGATATATTCACATTGGATATGGAAACATTTTCCACACAATGTCCCGAAACACCCGTTATGGAACTAGCTATAGGACTTTCCGCACGTGCAACAATATCAGAGGTAAAGATATCTTTAAGTATTCCACCATCTTTAGGAAACACGCGTTTACGATCGCCGAGACGAATAAAAATAGGAGTTTGTACATCACGCATTGTAATATTAGATACAGGAACTCCATCTCCATTGGCTCCTTCCTTCACACCATCAATTGTCTTAGCCGACAAAGAAGAAGAGATTAACAGTGTTATTATTGTCAATAATTTAATCATAATATTACCTTAATTCAAAATCTAATTTCCCCTTTATTTCTATTGCCGAAGCAGCTATAATAGCCTCAAACTTTCCAGGTTCTGCTACCCATTCATGATTTACATCATTAAAATAAGAAAGTTCCTCTTTGCCAATCGTAATAGTCACATCTTTTTCTTCTCCAGGCTTCAACGCTACTTTTACGAATCCTTTCAATTCCTTCACCGGTCGAGGAAGTGACGATTTCTTATCAGATATATACAACTGCACAACTTCTTTTCCTTCTCTCAAACCTGTATTCTTAACTTTTACACTAAAAGTTATTGTTTGACCATCATTTAAGATACGCTTGTTTGCTCTAAAGTTATCGTATTGAAACGTAGTGTAACTAAGTCCATGCCCGAAAGCAAACAAAGGTTTCACTTTTTTAAGTTTGTCCGCCCAACGATAACCCGTAAAAATGCTCTCACTATATACAACGCTCTTTCCATCCCCGGGATATGTTCTTTCATCAAAAGCATGTGCCGGACAGTCTTCCAACTTAACAGGAATAGTGAAAGGTAACTTACCGGATGGATTTACATCCCCAAATAATATAGAAGCTAGGGCATTACCACCTTCTGTGCCTCCATACCAAGCTTCCAATACAGCAGGAACCTTATTTACCCAAGGCATAGCCACAGCATTACCGCTAATAATAACAACTACCACATTAGGATTTACAGTAACCAATTCCTCTATTAATTGATCTTGTTCGTAAGGTAGATGATAAGAGCGTCGGTCATCTCCTTCACAATCTTGATTACCATTTTTATTTAATCCACCAATAAAGAATACAACATCAGCCTCTTTAGCCGCTTCTACAGCTTGTTTACGAAGAGGCGCACGGTCTACCTTGGTCTCTTTCACTCCATAAGGTGGTGCTTCATAACCAACTACATAATTAACCTCTGCCAAATCAGCAACTCGCTTTAGGATCCCCTGCAAAGGAGAAACCTCATATTTAGCCTTCAAAGCTGAAGATCCCCCCTCCGATTGTCATCCGACGTACAGCATTATCTCCTACGACCAATATCTTCTTCACTTTAACTAAATCAACAGGTAATATATTTCTATTCTGAAGCAATACAATACCCTCTTCAGCCACCTTACGTCCAACTAACGCATGTTCTACCGTCCCGAAAGAACCAAATGGACGTTTCTTAACCATTGTAGTACGAAAAACCATTCTCAAAATCCGACGAACCTTATCATTCAACTCCTCCTGACCAACTTTGCCTTCCTTGAGTAATTGCAAATAAGAGTCTGATAAAAAGTAATTAGCATAAGCATTACTAGCTCCTGCTCCTAGGCCATCTGTCCATGTACCAAACTCCATATCCAAGCCATTATGAACTGATTCCCAAGTATCATGCGTACCTCCCCAATCAGAAACAACCACTCCATCAAACTTCCATTCATTCTTCAATATATCATTCAACAAGTATTGATTATGGCAACAATGTTGCCCTTTGTACTTGTTATAGGCTCCCATAATAGCCCATGCTCCTCCTTCTGTTACCGCAGCCTTAAAAGCCGGCAAATAAATTTCATGAAGAGCCCTATTATCTACCACTACATCAACATCCCATCGCTGTACTTCCTGATTATTCAAAGCAAAATGTTTCACACAAGCAGCGACACCATTTTTCTGTACTTCCTGTACATATGGCACTACCATTCGCGATGCCAAAAATGGATCTTCACCCATGTATTCAAAATTACGTCCATTCAAGGGAGTTCTATACATATTAACTCCAGGACCTAACAATATATTTTTATTTCTATATCTAGCCTCTTCTCCAATGCTTTTACCATACAAAGCAGCCATCTGAGGATTCCAAGTGGCAGCCAAGCAAGTTAGAGCCGGAAAGCGATACACGAATCGTTCGTCCATTTGGCATCGTCCCACTCATCCCATAAAGCCTCCGACCGTATCCCATGAGGGCCATCAGTTGCCCAATTATCCGGAATACCTAATCTTGGAACTCCAGCCGAACTAAACTTAGACTGCGCATGCAACATAGCTACTTTTTCTTCTATAGTCATTCGCTGTAAAGCATCTTCTACCCTTTCCTCAATAGGCTTATCTACATCTAAATAAACTGCTTTCTGTGCAAAAAGACCTATTGAACAAACTCCTAAAACAAAAACTAATATGTATCTTATACTCATAAAATTATTTCTTTGGCATTTTTATTACTCGTTCATTATTCATCACCGATTGTACATGTTCGCTACTATTATGAGACTCTAAAAAGGTATCCCATGTCATAAAGAAAAGCCAAGGAGCATCCTCCTCAAAACAAGCATTAATATCTGGAATAGGACCATTTTCAGTCATCGCAATCATCTTTTTACCATCACACATCGTATACAAACGATTGAATACTGTTTTTGAGTACTATAATCATACTTTGCCGGATATGAATCATATCCTAAGACATCAACCTTATCATTGCCGGGATACCAGCCTTCGACAGGGGAAGACCATACCCACAGCAGATTATGTAATTGATGATGATTTGTTAAACGATCATACAATATATCCCAAAGCTTTTTACAAGGTTCAGCTCCTTTTGCTCCCCACCAAAACCATGCATCTGTTCCATCACTGCCAGCTGCTTCATGCAAAGGTCTGAAAAGAACCGGAATATTCTTATCCGCTAATCTACGCAACTGAACACTAATTGCATCTATATCTCTTATAACCAGATTATACTCTTCTGTACCTTTTTCCACCGCCTTATTCACGTCAAAAGTCGTTCCATTAGGATGAGAAGCATTTTTATAATAAAAAGCATAACCATCTTTGGGAGCATACCAGTGCCATTGCAGTGTCAAAATACCACCAACTTCATTAGCCGACTGATATTTTTCATACCAAGTAATACGATAAGGAATACCATCCTCTACCTTATCACCAGAGTCAATACATCCTTGAGTATAAAACATCAAATCGTAAGACAATATTTTAGGAGATACACCACACAATTCCACATGAGGATTACCCGACAAGATATTGGTACCGAAATTACTTCTCAAATAAGAATATACCTTCTTGGTCATGGCTGTTGCGCCTTTATCAATCGGAGCTTCGACCACATTCTCGTAACGATTTACATCCTCTTTAGGAAAAAATGATTCCCAATCTCCCACTTCTACTTCATTATTCGAGCATGACAAAATCAAAAATGCCCCAAATACCATAAATATAGTAGATATATTATATACTTTTCCAAATAGCTGTTTCATAATATTCTTTCATTTTATAATACAATTTCCTCCAATACAATTTTATCGAAATAAGTCCAACCCCAAGAAGCGGATAATACTATTTCTATCTCACCGACTGGCAAGGTAACATCTGCAATTTCTAGATTTTCATACTCATTTGTTCCTACAAAGTTATATTCCTTTTCGGCCAAAACATCAGAAATAGCCACTTTATTCATTTTTTTGTCTGCTCCCCAAGTAAAATAGCGTACTGTAACTTTATATGTAGCTTCTTTAGGAATGTCCACCTTAAGTCTGACATTGCCACTTTGGCCTATATTCACCGCATTTTCTCCAGAAGCACCTGGCTTAGGTATCTCCAATTTAGCTCCATTGCCAAGTTGTCCTGTTTCACATTCCACAGTAACTGATATAGGTTTCTCTACTTCTACCAAAGTCACTTTATCAAAATAAGTCCAGCCCCAAGATGCGGAAGCTATAACTTCAACCTCTTGTCCTTCAGTCAGATCAATAATACCTGCAGAAAGTTCCGCATAACTATTGGTTCCAATAAAAGTATACTCTTGACGAGGTAAAACTCCCGAAACTTCTATATAGTTTATCTTGTTTTGACCACCCCAGCCAAAATATCTCACCATTATTTTATAAGAGGCTGTTTTAGGAGTAATTAGTTTTACAGCCACACGCCCACTTTGCCCTAAACATACCGCATTTCCTCCGGAAGCTCCACCTTGAACATTTTCAAGATAAGCACCATTATCTAATACTCCAGCCTCGAACTCCGCACTTACTTCTGCCGGCATAGGCTTTTCTGTCAATGTAACTTTATCAAAAATAGTCCAGCCCCAAGATGCGGACAGGATTACTTCAACCGTTCCTTTTGTAAAAGCATATACACCAATATTTATAGTTTCAAATTTATCAGTACCTACAAAATCAACCTCTGTTTGAGCCAAAACTCCAGGAATCTCTATTTTATTAATTTTTGATGGTCTTATTGCCCCTTGCGCCCAAGTCAAATAAGTAACTGCCACTTGATAAGAACCGGCTTTAGGTATGTCAAATCTGACTTTCACATATCCACCGCCAGCTATATTCACAGCATTCCCGCCAGAAGCTGAACCATTTCCACCATCCAATGTTGCACCATTCCCAAATTCTCCACTCTCACATTCCGCTATCAACATAACAGGTTCTTCCGGTTCAACGATCAAACTTTCCCATTTTGCATACAGCACTAAAGGTGCGTTTACCAACGATAAATCATACTCATGCTCAAGTTCAGCATCTATACACCAGGCCTTCAACTCTTCCTCCTCAGTCTTCAATTGAAGCAATGGAGCTTCCGCACCCTTAGGCACTCGCACTATAATATCATCCATTTCTTCTTTATTCAACATATAGGTAACAGTATATCCCGATGATTCCCATTCTGCATAAAGCGTAAGATTTTTCCTTACCGGACTTTTAAAGTTATACTGCGTCATATAATCATCCACTTTTATAAACCATCCAACGAAAGTTTCTTCGCTAACCGGATCCTCTACTCGTTTTACAAGCTCATCGTAAGTAATCTTTTGCTCTTCCACTACTTGTCCGTTTACAACAAAGGAAACTGTGAAGATTTCTTTCTCTCTGACCTCTTCATTTTCAGAACATGCTCCCCAACAACATAGCCATGATTGCCAGGAAATATAATAGTTGTATCCTATATTTTTTCATCTCATTATTCTTTTATAAATCCAACCTAAAACTACCAGCCTATATTCTGTGTCAAATTTTTATTCAAATTAAGCTCACTCTCTGGTATAGGAAAAAAATACATCTTATCATCCCAATATCTCTTTTTTGTATTACGCTGATAAGATAGCTTTCCATTTTGATTTACTATATTCATCACCTCTATAGAGGAAAAATGTTCCTTACCTAGTTTCCAACGACGTACATCCCAGAAACGATGCCCTTCAAAAGCAAGTTCTACCATTCGTTCCCGTCTTAAACGTTCCATAAAACCAGCACTTCCCTCAAATAAAGGCATATCGACATCCGAACGCGTACGTAGCACATTAACAGCTTCGTTTGCCGAAAGATTATATTTATCTGTTTTCACATCTGCATTTCCAAGGACATGCCAAATAGCTTCCGCATAATTTAAGTATAACTCTCCCATACGAAATATAATAAAGGAGTGTCGTTTGGATGTCGTACTATTGGGACGAAGATCAACACCATTATCACAGAATTTCTTTAAATAATATCCTGTAGTCGTAGCCCCCAAATTAGGTTGACCGTTGAGTCCTCTCGAATAAGTCTGAAGAGGTATTTCATTATAAGCCGGCCATATATCACCATTTTTAGCAATCGTCATCTCAAAGCGAGGATCCAAATCATTATAAGGTTCACTCGGATTATATGCATCTCCAGATTCACTCCAGATTTTGCCAGTCGTTTTCAATTCGTAAGCATCCACAAGTGTCTGAGTAGGACAATTTCCTGATTTCCCTCCTTCTACTCCCATCGGATAATTATAGCGTTCAAACTGATAGCCTTCTGATTGTCGAATAGCCAAAAGTACTTCCTTATTTAAATAGTTCTCACTCCCCCATAAACTAGCATAAGTTCCAATATTGGCTCCGGCTTTCTTGCAAGCCTCAATGGCTTCTAAGTTAGCATCCGCAGCATTTATCCATAATTGCGGATCATTGAGCTTATTAAAAAGAGGACTAGCGGCATAAAGTGTAGCTCGCGCTTTTAAAGCTAATGCCATTTGCTTTGTTGCACGTCCCGTTTCCTGAAAAGTCTCAGAAGTATAATCTGTAGGTAAATAGGAAGCTATTTCATCACATTCGGAAACAATAAACTCAAAAATTTTAGTTACCGGAGTGCGATAAACTTGATTAGCTTCTTTCTCACTCAAAAGTGTCAAAACCAAAGGAATATCTCCATAATGCTTCACTAGACTAAAGTAAAAGTACGCACGCAAGAAACGAACTTCATATTTATACCGACTATATTTTTTCATGTAATCAGCATAATCCTTATTATATTTATATTCCTCAAACGTGAGGTCTGCCGCCTCATTCAAAAATAAGTTTGCTTGCCTAATAGCGGTATAATAATGTCCCCAAGCATTTGTGTTAGGACATAAAGCACTCCAAGCCCAATTGTAAAATTGATGAATTGTAGAGCCTTCCCAAGGACAATCCGCTTCATCGGTTGCCGAAGCCATCATGGCTCCATTGGTGTATTTGTCACCTGCATCATAATCCAGCTGCCCATAAATACCCCAGACCATCCTATCTATCCCTTTGGCACGCATCGCAAACATTTCTTCCTTGCTATATACTGTTCCTTCGCTGTAATCTAATTCACAACTTCCCAGCAGAACAATCGTGCATGCAATCACTATATATGTAATTTGTTTCATCACTCAACTACTTTAAAATCATTAAAAATTAACAGAAACTCCAACGCTAAAATTACGTTCAGTTGGCATTCCAGTATCAATAGCCTCAGGATCCATAATTTTAATTCCATCCCATGACAATAGATTCATACCACGCAAATAGATTTTCACTTCATTCGCCAACATTTTACGAGTCCATGTTTTCGGTAGTTTATAATAGACGTCCAAATACCTCAACTTCAAAAAAGAGGCATCCTGAAGCCAAATCGAATTTTGTCTATAATTATTAGGAGATGCAACAGAAGTCAAACGCGGATATTTAGCATTAGGTCTACTTCCGTCAGGCATCCAGCAATGTTCAAGGTATTCTTTAGATATATTTGCCCGATCAACCAATGGTTGATAGATACCTGGTATTGACAAATAAGCGGTATTATGTCCGACTCCTTGAAATAAAGCATCAAAACCCAGTCCTTTATACTCCAATCCGATATTAAAAGAATAATTAAGTTCCGGTGCCATATTGTTATAACCGATAGCAACCTCGTCATTCTCATTAATAACTCCATCTTTATTTTGATCTTTATATCTCACATCTCCAGGACGTACAGAACCAAATGTGTGCAAAGGTGCTGCCTCAATTTCCAACTCATCTTGAAAAAATCCGATGGCCTCTAAACCAAAATACTGTCCTACAGATTTACCTGTACGTTTCAAATAGTCTTCAGCTCTTGGCTGCTCATACATCTCTTTGATTTCATTGCGACAAAAACTAAATGTTCCTCCTGTATGAAACCTCCAATCTCCCCAATTTTGTTCATAAGCAACTCCAACTTCTGCCCCATAACTATCCACTTTTCCTGCATTCACATAGGCAGGCTGCACCCCTAATACAGAAGATACTCGTGCACTTTCTGAAACAAAAATACGATCTCTCCGTTGCCAATATGCATCGAACGTTAACGATAATGAATTCCAGAAGCTTGCATCTACCCCGAAATTATATTTAAAAGCACGCTCTAATTTGGGATCACGCGTTGGAAGAAACCCTTCACGTACTCCCCAAACTTGCGTATTTCCTGTTCCATAAACAAAGGAACCAGAGCCAGAAGCAAATTTTGATGTGTCAAATCATTAGATGGAACATAGTCATTATGTAATATACCTGCTGATATACGCATTTTTAAGAAATCGATCCATTCCGCCTTATTAAAAAATGCTTCTTCAGACAATATCCATCCTAAAGACAGGGTAGGTGACAAAGCATACTTTTCTACATTGCAACTACGATTAGAACCGGAGCCCACCAATACAAAATCTACCATATAGCGTCCGCTATAATCATAATGCAAATACGTTGAAAGATTATGCCGATAGAAAGTATTGTTCTGTCCACTTGAACTCAAATTTTGAAAACTATAAATCAAAGAGGCATTATAACGGTGTTTCTTTGCGTGCCCGGCATAATCAAGAGTAGCGATTAAGTTAGTTCTTCTCCATTGATAGTTCAAATAACGATTGAAAGAAAGATCACCTGCTTTATTTCCACTATTTTCTCCCCTTATAGTTTCAATAGGACTTCCTTGTTCATTAAACACTAATCGATCTCTATTATACTCAAAACCGGTCTGACGAGTTTCCATATATTCGGCATAGTTATCAAATCCGATACGTACAGAAGTACTCAGCCCCTTCAGAACCATTTCGAGCCCTTGTGTAATTTTCGCATCCGCCAATAAAGTGCAATAACTCGTCTGATCATATCCGGTAGCTTGAATTTGCGCAATTGGATTAATTCCTCCCCAAGAAGTATCCCCACCCCATATACCATCTTCCGTTTTAACAGGGAAAGCAGCAGAAGGCAAGCGATATAAAGTAGACATCAGGTTACTTTGACTAATCCCATGCGGACGATTAGTGGCTCCTAATACTCCTAGTAACCCTAATTCTAATTTTGTATTTCTCCCTAAACTAATATCCAGATTAGTACGGATATTTGCTTTATGGTTTTTAAATTGAGTTGAGTAGTCATTAACATTAGCCGCTGAGTTGTTCAATAAGCCATTATCATTTTGCAAATTAAACATAGCAAAAAATTTCATTTTCTCTCCACCACCATTAAAATCCAAATGATAAATATCTATATTCCCATGCTCACGCAATACCAGCTTTTTCCAATCTACATCCGGATATAAGAAAGGTTGATCGCCCGTACGAAAAGCTTCGACTTCATAAGCATTATAATAGGGAGATAATCCATCATTCAGACGGGCCGTATTAAGCGCAGTAGCATAGTCATAAGCATTCGCTTGCTTTGGTAAACGAAAAGGAGTCGTAAAAATATGCTCATAGCTTGCATTTACCTGTAATCCCGATACAGTACCACGTTTAGTTTTTATATTGACAACACCATTTATCCCACGATAACCATATAAGGCAATCGCTGCTGCATCCTTTAATACGGACACACTTTCTACCTCCTCCGGACGAATCATATCAATAGGCCTTTCCAATCCATCCACCAATACAATAATCCCGTTATCAGTAATTGTCTGCAAACCACGTATCGTAAAATTAGCTCCTGTAGTGGTTTGTTTCCCATTCAGTCCTAATAATCTGCCATAAAGTGCATCTGCCATACTCCTCACCGGTGCTTCCTGTAAACGTTTACCTGATATAGAAGACACGGCAGCTGTAGATAAATTATTTGTTTGCACAATGCCAAACCCTAAATCAACAACAGAAACTATCGAATCCTGTTCAAATGATGTTTTTGTCTCTTTATGTTCCGCATTCTGCGCACTAAGCAAGCAGGGCATAAAAGCTCCAACTGCTACAATTAACCTCCATCTGTTTTTCATACTATTTCTAACCATAAGCTATTATACAACATTTTACCAACCTGGATTTTGAGTTAATCCGTAATTCTTATTAATCTCTACAGGTGGAAATGCTGATAAATACCATTTTGTAGAGAATTTACTCTGCCATGCTCTCGCTGGGAGCTCTTGCTTTTCATAATACCACCCATTAGGTTCTGGTAGTCCCAAATCTTTTTCATGATAATACCAACTAGATGTACGCCCGTCCTTTCGGTATATTTTTTATACCATGCAGTTTTTCTGAAAATCATCCGCAAGCTTACGTCTCACCATATCAAAAAAGCGCGTATCCTCTAATCCAAGTTCACAAGCACGTTCACGCAATATTTCTTTAATCAAATTATCTTTATTTGTATTTAAGGATAAATCCGGGTTACAATCTTCTAATTTATTTAGACCAACACGTGCTCTAACATCATTGACTTTCTCCAATGCTCCCGCCAAGTCACCTGTTTCCGCCAGTGCCTCAGCATAAATTAAGTATAATTCGGCCATACGCAAATAAGGCCACTGTGTTGGTTGGTTAAAACTTTTCTTATAATCTGTGACATATTTATACAGTCCGTAACCATAAGCTGCAGGCTGTCCCTTAGACGATTCCAGATAATTAGTTTTATCACATCCTCCAGTATAATTTTTACCATCTACAGCATCTTTACCTCCCTCCCAGAGTTCTAACTTACGCGCTTGCGCAAGACTCATGTTTGTACTAACTGTTTCATATAGCCTCGGATCACGATCTGCATACATATCTCGGTTATTAGGATTCTTACCATAAATATCGGTATCGTCAAATGGAGTTCCATCTGCATTCGGGAACATATCAACATACTCCTGAGTTGGTGTGCATACACCCTGCGCTACCGAACCAAACCAAATATAATCCCATTGCCAAATAGACTCTGCACTATATTGTTCACGGGTGGATATAATCATTTCACGATTTCCACGTTGCATGTAGGCATTATAAAAAGCTTCACGATACTCATCAACCGTTGCTCCTGTAGGAGGATTCAACCGATAATAACTTCCATTTTTAGCATTCTCTTCCCAAAAATCACGACAAGCATCAACTGTTTTCACCCAAAGCTCTTTCCGATAAGATCCATACCATACTTGTCTCTTATCCACCGCATCTTGCGGAGACTCCGTACAATAAGGTACATAATCATTAAACAATGGACTAGCAGCAAACAACAGAATTTTACATTTTAATCCCATAGCAGACGCTTTAGTCATTCTTCCATCCCAGTTTGGGAGTTCCGAAGCCGTTAGTGCCCAAGGAAGTGAAGATACAGCAATAGCCTCATTTAACAAATCCACCATGAAATCAACAGTTTTTTCTACTGTAGCACGTTCAGGCATAGTTGTTTCTCCCACTTTAAACATATGATCTATCAAAGGAAGTCCTCCATAATGACGAAACATATCGAAATAACGCGAAGCTATAATGATTTTTGCTTCTGCCTTTAACCGTTCTTTTTTCTTCCGGAAGCATATCAGGTACTGCGTCGACTCTTTCTATAAAGTTCCAACAATTTCGCACACACTCCCAAACTTCAGAAGCAGAGAACGGAAAGCGAGCCGAAACATTATTCTGACGGCTATTCAATGGCTCCGTAGCAGCATTATATGCTCCTGAGTAATATTGAAGCTCAACAGTACTCCAACCTAAAGTTGCTTGAAAACAATCTGATAATAATTCAAAAATACCAGTATTCATTTTTACTTTTGTAGGCTCATTACATCCTCCCGGTCCTGTTCCCCATTTAGTAGGTAAACCGAAGTACAAATACGAATATGTATTCCATAAAAAATAACGTGCTGTTTCCGCTTTGGCAAATACTGAGTCAGCAGTAGTTGTTGTTACACCATTTCCTTTTTCGAGAAAGTCACTTCCAAATCTGACTCCATCTACACATGATGTCAACGACATACATGCTACTAAGCATATCAATAATATACTTTTTATTAGTTTTCTCATATTTATTTTTTTTCTCATTGTTGCTAACTTAGAAATTTAATGATACACCGAAATTAATAATCCGTGTCAGCGGATAGCTCCTCGCGGAGTTAATAGGTTCCGGATCTGCTTCCGGATAATCAGAGATAGTAAATAAATTATAAGCATTCAAATAGAACCGAAGAGAATTAAAGGGTAAACGTTTCAACGTTTTTTCCGATAAACGATATCCTAATTCTACATTCTTCAGACGAATATAATCTCCATCTACAATCCAAAGCCTTGAAGGTTTACTATTATTAACAAGCATATTAAAAAGAAGGTGCTGGCAAAGTTGCGGTCGAGGCTGTAGAAGTTGTCCACCTATCTGTATAATTTTCATTAAGCAATCCTCCGGTTCTTTGGGCGCCTATAGGAGTTGCCATAAAAGAAAGTTTTCTAGAAACATTAGTAACCCCACTCAGTACCATTGAAAAATCAAATCCTTTATACGAAAATCCCAAATTCAAGCTAGCAGAATATTCCGGGAAATTAGTATATCCAACAGGGTGTATATCATCTCCGTCAATAGTTCCATCATTATTTAAATCGACATAACAAACAGCTCCCGGTTGTAAACTCACGCCATGATCGGGAAAAGGCTTCCCATATTTTTGTTCATACGCTTTTTCCGTTTCACTGCCATTATAGAAACCATAAAACTCATAACCGAAGAATTGTCCAACAGGATGACCAGTTTGAGACATATAAGGCTCGTTCGGTTTAACCTCATCCATTTCTATAATTTCATTATGACTATAAGAGAGGCTTGGACTTATGAAGTAATTAAAATGTTTACCAATCTTATCTTCCCAACGGAGTGCTATTTCATAACCTTGATTCTTTACTTTTCCGTAATTAATAGCAGGCGACTCCTTACCGGTAATAATAGGATCAGATAAACGTGTAATCAAAATATCTTTTCTTCGTTCCCTGAAAAAATCAAGATTCACTTTTAGACGATCTTTAAACAAATATAAATCAGCTCCGTAATTTTGTTTATAAGCCTTTTCCCAAGTAACATTCGGGTTTCCAATATTTCCCTCATAGGCACCCGGAACATATTCAGGGTTATCCGTTCCGAAATTATACACTCCACCACTATACCCATAAGTGTCAGGACTGTATAAGAAACGGTTACTACCCAACTTATCATTACCCACAACTCCATAAGAACCACGAATTTTCAGATAAGTCAGCCAATCATTTTGTGGAAAGAATTTCTCATTTGATAATACCCAACCCACAGACAGAGAAGGAAAGAATCCAAAACGTTGTTCCGGAGCAAAATTCTCCGAACCATTATAACCAGCATTTAAATCAAGCAAATAGCGAGTTGCATAGTTATAAGTCACTCTACCTACCAAACCCACATATCCGGCAGCAATTTCAGAGTAAACACTAGGGTAGTACTTTTTACTTTGATTATACAATAGCAATGCGTTTACCTCATGTTTACCAAAAGTATGCGAATAATTCAATCCTAATTCCGTATACCAGTCACGAGCAATACTACTTCTCCCTCCCGCATTACTATCTTCACTATAGTCAAACTTTCCCTCATCACCATTTTTTTGCAACTGGATACTCCCATCCGCCAATATAATAGGTGTGTAAGTAGGAACGCCTGAAGTACGTTTCTTATTCACAATATAGTCATTATTATATGCCCCTTTCAATTTGACAGAAAGCCCTGAGGTTATAAAATCCAATTTTTGATTTAAAGTAACGTCCACATTCAGAACATTTTTGTAGCCTTCGTATATCCTCTTCCATAAAACTCATTAAAAGCATTGTATCCGGGCTTTGGCAAATATTCCGGATTGGTAATGATCAATTTGCCATCAACAACTCCGGGACTGGCTGTTGGTGAAGACTCACCTAAAAAACGAAATATCTGTTCTTCGCCCACCACAGGCTGATTTCTTTTCTCAACGCGTCCTCCTAAATTAATAGATAGTAAAGTACTTTTTGTTATATCAATATCAACATTTGACCGAAAATTATATCGATTATACAAAAAGTTATTATTCTTATCTGTACCGAAAGTTTCAAAAAGACCTTGCTGGTAAAGATACCCCAATGAAATAAAATAGCGTGCACGATCTGTTCCGCCTGATATAGACAAATTATGCTGTGTTTGTGGCACTGCTTTTTTCAACACATAATCGTACCAATCAATATCAGGATAGATTAGCGGATTAGTATGATCACGGAAAGCTTCAATGATTTCTTTCGAAAAAGTATAATGCTCTGGCGCAATACCATCATTATATTCCGCTTCGGTCATATAAGCAGCTCTTACATAGCTATTTGAAAAGTCCAACAATGCAGTAGGAAGTTGTACTCCAACTTGAGATGTCAACGATACGCTCGTTTTACCTTTTTCACCGCGTTTTGTAGTAATTAAGATCACACCATTAGCCCCCCTAACACCAAAAACGGCAGTTGCCGACGCATCTTTCAATATAGATACATCTGCGATCTCATTCGGATCGATTGAATTAAAAAAGAACGTTCGACCCCATCTACCAAAATAAGTGGTGAAGAGCCTTCGGTTGTCAATGTTCCAATACCACGTACCAAAATTTGAGGGTCATCCAATCCCGGCGCACCTGAACTTTGTACACTAGTCAAACCCGGTATCTTACCACTGAGAGCATTAGCCAGAGTCGCAGTTGGAGATTTTATTAGTTCTTTAGAACCTACAGAACCAATAGCGCCGGTTAATGTTGCTTTACGAGTGGAGCCATACGCAACGACTACAACCTCATCCAGCCCCTCAGATTCCATCTGCAATTTTACGTTGTAAGCACCAATATTAGATTTTACAACATACTGAAACGTTTGAAAACCAACATAAGAGAACTCTATCTTCGCCGCTTTCTCTACTAATATCGAGTAGTTCCCATTAATATCCGTCACCGTTCCCATTACCCTATTATTCGGTGTTATCACTCTTACATTGACACCAATTAATGGCTCGCCAAATTCATCTCCCACAGTCCCCTTTAACATAAATGACTGCGCCCACCCTAATACTGGAAATATACACCATAACAAGCAAAGTATGCCACATTTACATTTCCCAAGAATCCCACAAGTTAAACATAACCAAGAAAACCGGGAATGATTATAGCAATGCCTAATGAAAAGATTCATTTGATTCATGTTTCTCATTAAATTTAAAGATTAATAAATTTTTAGTATAAAAACAATCCAATGATTGATGATGCAAAGTTAGGCAGTAAAAGCATAGGAATATAATATAATTTTATCCATTCCTAACACCAAAACAACAAACTCAACTATCACTCTTTATTACTTTTATCCCTTTAGGAGCTTGTATCTTGGTTATTACCCTGTCTCCTTCTTTTCTATGATATATATCTACATCACCCAACGGAGTGGGAAAACGACCTTTCACCCACTCTAGATTTTCTAAATGAGGTTCTATCTTCAAAACGCGACATCCTGGCTCAAGAACTTTTACTCCTAGCACATGCTCAGTCAGCCAAGCGGTAGGGCCCGAAGCCCAACCGTGGCATAGACTATGGCGAAGCCCCGTATAACAAAACCTTCCAAAATCCGCATGAATATCTTTTTTTTCCCCTGAGGAGTGATCTCGTCAATTCGTCCGGCATTTTCCATCCACTCTACATCAAAATCTTCCCAAAATGTAGTAGCTCCCATTTGTAACATCCCTCCCCAATATGAACGAATCATATCAAGAGCACCTGAATAATTATTAGCTTGAGCTTGAGCTTGAAGCATATAATAACCATAAAATGTAGAAAAACCTTTAGTCCCATTATTTGAAATAATAATGTTTACTTCGTCCGGCTTAATTAAGCCAGCCAATCCCATTAGAGAAGCAGCTTGCTTGTTCAGATTGTCATTCAAATTATATAGTGGATATTGGCGCATCTGCTGGCATTTTAATTTGCAGGTTTGAGCCAATGAATGCTCACCCAACAGATTCAATAAGGTATTTCCTGCGTCAAGTGCCATCAACAACAAAGCTTGTAACCCGGCATCTATACTTTCGACGTTTCCTTCGGAAGGCCAATCCAAAAAACGTTGTCCATCCAAAACTCACGCCCTTCATGATCTACTTTAGATAATAATATTTTAACTAGTTCCATCAAATATGGCTTTTGTTCTTGTAAATAAGCAATGTCTCCTTGATACAAAAACCATTCTTTATGAATAAGTATCCACCATAATGAATATGAGCTAATTCCATTCATCCATCCAGGAAGAGGCGTAGAGTCCCTAGCCAAATCCAAGCTTTTCGGCACTACCTCATTATACCCAAACACCGAGTTAACAGTCATCACTTCCGGAAACATATCCCCAACCCAAACCAATCGGTCACGCTTAATTCCATCCCATAAATAATTTTGCATATTAAGATGAACCGTATAAGCACCGGTTTTCCAAATTTGGTTCAATAGTTCGTCATTACACATAAACGAGCCTCGATATGGAATATCCCTTAATAAGGTTACTGCATTTATTTCTTTTAAACATAGCTCTACTCCCGGCTGCAATAAATCAATTCTTACAAAACGAAAACCGGTTTGCCCAACTTCAGTTGATCCTAACCAAGACACTCCTACTTCAAATTCACGCATGGCATGGTCATTAGTAGCACTACAACTATCTCCAATAGTCGACATAGCTTCACTGACAGATTCCCCGAATGTCACCTTTATTTTTATTGGTTCTTTTGTAGAAGACAATCCTGTTACTATAGAAATTCCACCATGTAATTCCTTACCAAAATCAAGGAGTATAGATGAAAAATTTTGCTGAGTACTTTTCATCACACACATAGAATGAGAATTTAAAACAGCCTGCCCATCTCCGCCTTTAAGTAACACATCAGTATTTTCTATTAATGTCCCATCCCCATCTTTCTGCCAGACTAATTTTACAGGCTTGACATAACTACGTACTCGTGAATCGACATATCCCCAAACAGACACACACAATAAGTTTAAAAACAAAAAGAAGAAACTTACTTTAATCATAATCCTCATATTATTTTCTTTTAGTAATATCCCAACTATAACTACCTGCTGTCATTTTCACCATATATCCCTCCTAAAGCTTTAGTAGAAACAATAGCCCCTGGTTTGTTTTTAGCATTTTTCAAAAGATAACATTCGTCAATATTCCAAGAAGCAGTACTATTCGGAGGAACTGTCACTTTATAAATTATTTTATCACCTTTTCGTTTCCAAGATGAAACGATCTCTCCATAAGGTGAAATATATTTTGCTTCAAACCTATCTAACTTCTCCACAAAATTTGGACGTAAAATGATGTGTTCAAAGCCTGGTCTTGCTATATCCGGATAAATACCTCCCAATGCTTTATAAAACCAAGCACTCACCTCTCCAAACATGATATGATTCAACGAAATGTCTTTATTTCCGTCAATACGCCAATTCTCATAAAGCGTCGTAGCGCCATTGTTTATCCACCATCCCCATGATGGATATGTTTCCCTAACTGCCAATTCATATGCAAGGTTCGCATATCCATTCTCACTTAAAGCATTCAAGATTGATTTACTTCCAAGAAGCCCCACATCCAACATGCCATCCTCTTCTACCCGTTTCGCCAAATTCTCAGCAACAACAGCTTTCATCTCCAATGGGACTATTCCCCAATAAAGTGCCATACTCAGCTCTGTCTGGCTTCCATTGCCATATATTCCAGCATTGCGATCAAAATAACGTGCATTAATAGCGTTTTTTATTTTCGCTGCCCAACTAGCATACTTTTCGCTCTCTTCTTCTTTATGAAGCAATTGGGATATTTTACTTAAGATGTAAGTATTCACATAAAAATAAATAGAAGATGTTAACTCTTTGGAAGAGTGAGTCCGAATGGGAATCCAATCTCCCAGACCCCAATCGGTTATTCCATCAGGATAACGCTGTAACATATAATCAACATATTTCCGGATCGTTTCATACGTACACTCTAATATTGTAAAATCATTATAAAACAAATAGACCGTCCAAGGCACAATAGACACACTGCTAACCCAGTCAACTCCATTCCCCCAATCATACCCCCAACCAGATGTAGGAATAATAGCCGGAAGCCTCCCGTCCGACTGTTGTTCATCTTCATGATCTCTCATCCATTTTTCATAAAGTGTAATTGCGTCAAAGTTATACAATCCGGTTTCAATGGCAATATGCGCATCTCCTGTCCAACCATTTTTCTCTCTTTGGGGACAGTCAGTTGGATAACCAAACAAATTAGATAAATAAGAACGATTAGTAGCTTTCCATATCTTATTCAATAATGGATTAGAAGAAGAGATCATACCTACAGCAGGAACATCACTACACATCACATAAGCTTTCAAACTATTCATTGTTAAGTATATAGGTTCAGAGCTTTTCACCTCTACATATTGAAAACCTTTATAATTAAATAGTGGTCGAAAAGTTTCTTCTTTCAAACCAGATAATATGAAGATATCCGTTTGAAATGGGTCAGAATCATCTATAGGACGATAATGATAATCAATATTCGACATATCAATATTAAAGTTTTCGTCCATTCTTTCCGCATGCCTCACATACACTTTGCTTCCTCGCTTCCCTCCAATGGTTAATTCAGACACACCGGCCATGTTGCTTCCAAAATCGAATACATAGCAAGAATCCGACAATTTCTTCATCCTTATAGGATGTATTTCTTTTATATCACGTATAGGATGCATCAATTCTGATGTAACCAACACATCAGGAGCTTTTATGAGCAATGCATCTTTCCACTCCTTATCTTCAAAATGAATAGAACTCCACCCTTCCTGCCTATTTCTTGCATCTATGTGTTCTCCAGTATATATACTATTAAAAATAATAGAACTGAATGATGTTTTCCAATTATTATCTGTAGAAATCCACTCAACTTCGTTATCCTCATAAACAATGCGAATATTCAAACAGAATTTAGGTCTTCCTCTCCACGAAGCTTTTTCAAACCCCCAAACAGCTACAGATTGGAGATTGTACCAGCCATTACCCAATACTATTCCTAAAGCATTTTTACCTAAAGATAATTGATGAGTGATATCATAAGTCAGGTACGATAACCTACGATCAAAGCGAGTAAAAGCCGGAGAAAGTCGATGATCTCCTACTTTCTCTCCATTTATATAAAATTCATATAACCCAGCTGCTGCAACATAGGCTCTAGCTTGTTTTATTTTTTTAGATACGGAAAACAATCTTCTAAATAAAGACGCTGGCTTTAAATTGATATCTTCAGAGTCAGTGATCCACCCTTTCTTCCACATCTTATCATGTATTCCTCCCATTTCGAAAAAATATATCACTTGCATATTTTTGGTTATTTTCGTCCCAAGCATTCACCTTCCAATAATATCGCACATAAGGTTCCAAAGCCTTACCCCTATAGGTATCGAGTGTTCGAGAAGATGTTATTAGTCCTGAGTTCCACATGTAACCTTGATCATTTGCCACATTCCCAGAATCGACTCCTACAATTATTTGATAGGCTTTCTGCTTTTTAATAGGCACAGATAACTTCCAATTCAATCGGGGAGTTTTAGTGTCAACTCCCAATGGAGCAGTTAGATGTTCACACCGTAAATCAACAACTTTACTTTCAGTTTTTACCTTCAAAGTACTTACCGGTGCTAATAAAAACACATATAGGAATAAAAAATTTATCATCGTTGTTCTACTTATATAACTTAATACACTCTCTATTGCGACAAAGATACGACATTTAGACACGTCCGTACTAATACAATTTTAGCAATAAGTAATACTATGTGATTCAAAATCCGTATCATAAAGAACAATAAACAAAGTCCATTGTCTTAGTTTTTCCCATCCACAACGTTGTAATTTAAAGATTATCACGTATCTTTGCTTCCTCAAATCATAAATACGAGATATGGCTATTACAATCAAGAAAGTCTCCACAAAGAGAGAACTTAAGAAATTTATCCGTTTCAATTACAGAATGTACAAGGGTAACCCTTACTCTGTGCCTGACCTCTATGACGACATGCTCAACACCTTCAACAAGAAGAAAAACGCAGCATTCGAATTCTGTGAAGCAGATTATTTCCTCGCATACCGAGACGATAAAATAGTAGGACGTGTAGCTGCAATCATCAACAATCAGGCGAACGAGAAGTGGAAATGTAAAAACGTTCGTTTCGGATGGATAGACTTCATTGACGATCCCGAAGTATCATCTGCACTCATCAAAACGGTGGAAGAATGGGGAAAAGAACGAGGCATGACTCACATTGCCGGTCCTCTCGGATTTACTGATTTCGATGCGGAAGGAATGTTAGTTGAAGGATTCGACCAGCTTAGTACCATGGCTACTATCTACAACTACCCATACTATCCTGTACACATGGAAAAGTTAGGCTTCGAGAAAGACGCCGACTGGGTGGAATACAAAATCTACATACCGGATGCCATTCCCGACAAGCATAAACGTATCTCCGAACTGATCCAACGAAAATATAACCTCAAGATAAAGAAATATACTTCCGGAAGAAAAATAGCCAAAGACTACGGACAGAAGATTTTCGAGTTGATGAATGAAGCATACAGCCCACTCTATACGGCTATTCTCCGTTGACACAGCGACAGATCGACCAGTACGTGAAAATGTATCTGCCGATCCTTGACTTACGAATGGTTACACTGATTACTGATGCCAATGACGAATTGGTCTGTGTAGGTATCTCCATGCCATCTCTTGCCGAGGCTTTGCAGAAATCACACGGACGTCTGTTGCCGCTCGGATGGTTCTATCTACTGAAGGCCTTATTCATGAAACGCCGTGCCAAAATGCTTGATCTGCTACTCGTTGCAGTGAAACCGGAATATCAAAATAAAGGTGTTAACGCTTTGTTATTTTCCGATTTAATTCCTGTTTATCAAAAATTAGGTTTTATCTTTGCGGAAAGCAACCCCGAACTGGAACTGAACGGAAAAGTTCAGGCACAATGGGATTACTTTGAGACTAACAACATAAGCGCCGCCGTCGTTCATTAAAGCGTTCATCAAAGAGATAAAATAAAAAATTCAGCTATGGAAGAGAACGAATTGATACCTGTAGACAACAACAATGCAGTAGAGTACACTGACGACAACATCCGTCACCTAAGTGACATGGAACATGTACGCACACGCCCCGGTATGTATATCGGAAGGCTGGGCGACGGTGCACATGCCGAAGACGGAATCTATGTCCTCCTGAAAGAAGTAATTGACAACAGTATTGACGAGTTCAAAATGCAAGCCGGTAAGAAAATCGAGATTACCGTTGAAGAAAACCTCCGTGTCAGCGTACGTGACTACGGACGAGGCATCCCGCAGGGAAAACTCATCGAAGCCGTCAGCATGCTGAACACCGGTGGTAAGTACGACAGCAAGGCATTTAAGAAAAGTGTCGGACTAAACGGTGTCGGTGTGAAAGCCGTCAATGCCTTGAGCTCCCGTTTCGAGGTACGCAGTTACCGCGACGGCAAAGTACGTATCGCCACTTTCTCAAAAGGAAACTTACTGACCGATGAGACAAAGAATACCGAAGAAGAAAACGGAACTTACATCTTCTTCGAACCGGATAATACATTATTCCTGAATTACAGTTTCAAGCCTGAATTTATTGAGACAATGCTACGTAACTACACGTACCTCAATACCGGGCTTGCTATTATCTATAACGGACACCGTATCTTGTCGCGCAACGGTCTGGTAGACCTTTTGAACGACAACATGACGGCAACCGGGCTTTACCCGATCATCCACCTGAAAGGGGAAGACATCGAAATCGCCTTCACGCATACCGGACAATACGGAGAAGAATATTACTCCTTCGTCAACGGTCAGCATACTACCCAAGGAGGTACGCATCAGAGTGCTTTCAAGGAACACATCGCCCGCACCATCAAAGAGTTCTTTAACAAGAACATGGACTATACCGACATCCGTAACGGATTGGTTGCCGCCATTGCCGTCAATGTGGAAGAACCGATCTTCGAAAGTCAGACGAAAACTAAACTGGGTTCTACCAATATGGTTCCCGGTGGAGTGACAGTCAATAAATATGTAGGCGACTTTATCAAACTGGAAGTGGACAACTTCTTGCACAAGAATGCGGATGTAGCCGAAGCGATACAGCAAAAGATACAAGAATCCGAGAAAGAGCGTAAAGCCATTGCAGGTGGTAACCAAACTTGCCCGTGAGCGTGCCAAGAAAGCAAACCTGCACAACCGCAAATTGCGCGACTGCCGTATTCACCTCAACGATCCGAAAGGCAAAGGACTGGAGGAAGACTCCTGCATCTTTATCACCGAGGGCGACTCGGCCAGCGGAAGCATCACCAAGAGTCGTGATGTCAACACCCAAGCAGTATTCAGTCTCCGTGGTAAACCATTGAACTCTTTCGGACTGACCAAAAAAGTGGTTTACGAGAACGAGGAATTCAACCTGCTTCAGGCAGCCCTGAATATAGAAGATGGTTTGGACGGACTACGCTACAACAAAGTCATCGTTGCTACCGATGCCGATGTTGATGGTATGCATATCCGCCTGCTGCTAATTACTTTCTTCCTGCAATTCTTCCCTGATCTCATCAAGAAAGGACATGTATATATCCTGCAGACGCCTTTGTTCCGTGTACGCAACAAGAAAAAGACAAATTACTGCTACAGCGAGGAAGAACGCATCAATGCTATCAATGAACTAGGACCGAATCCGGAGATCACCCGATTTAAAGGTTTGGGAGAAATCTCACCGGATGAGTTCAAACATTTCATTGGTAAAGATATGCGTCTGGAGCAGGTGACACTGCGCAAAACGGATGCGGTAAAAGAACTACTCGAATTCTACATGGGCAAAAATACCATGGAACGACAGAACTTTATTATAGACAATCTGGTTATAGAAGAAGACTTGGCATCATGAGAAAAGCAATATTCCCGGGTACTTTCGACCCTTTCACCATTGGACATTACTCGGTAGTGGAACGTGCACTTACCTTTATGGACGAAATTGTGATAGGAATCGGTATCAATGAGAACAAGAATACCTACTTCCCCATTGAGAAAAGAGAAGAAATGATTCGGGAACTTTATAAAGACGAACCTCGTATCCAGGTGATGTCCTATGACTGTCTGACAATTGATTTTGCGCAGGAAGTAGAGGCCAGGTTCATTGTCCGCGGTATCCGTACGGTGAAAGACTTCGAATATGAAGAGACAATTGCCGACATCAACCGTAAGCTGGCAGGCATTGAAACCATCTTACTTTTCACTGAACCCGAACAGACTTGTGTCAGCTCCACGATTGTACGCGAATTATTAACCTACAATAAAGATATCAGCCAGTTTATTCCCAAAGGAATGAAAATGAGTGAATAACACTCGTTAGGGAATAGGCGATGAGTCAGAAAAAGATGATGAAGAAACTAACGATTATACTATCCGTTTGCTTGTGGGCAGTTGCCATACAAGCTCAGAACTTCGGTTCGGCTGCTATGCGTAAGTTGCAAATGGCAGAGTTTGCAATCTCCAATTTCTATGTGGACAAAGTAGATGAAGACAAGTTGGTGGAAGAAGCCATCATCAAGATGCTGGCACAACTCGACCCGCACTCTACCTACTCGGACGCAGAAGAAGTGAAGAAAATGAACGAACCGCTCCAAGGTAACTTCGAAGGTATTGGAGTACAATTCCAGATGATAGAAGACACCCTGTTGGTGGTACAGCCTGTCAGCAACGGACCTTCCGAAAAAGTCGGCATCCTTGCCGGTGACCGTATCGTTGCGGTCAATGACAGCGCCATTGCCGGAGTGAAAATGAGTACGGAAGATATTATGAAGCGCCTTCGTGGTCCGAAAGGCTCTAAAGTCAACCTGACTATCGTTCGTCGTGGCGTGCAGGATCCTTTATTGTTCACAGTGAAAAGAGATAAAAGATACCTATCCTTAGCCTCGATGCTTCTTACATGATTCAACCTAAAACGGGTTATATCCGCATCAACCGTTTTGGAGCAACCACTGCCGAAGAATTCAAAAAAGCAATGACAAGCCTTCAGAAGCAAGGTATGAAGGATATGATTCTCGACCTGCAAGGAAACGGAGGTGGTTATCTCAATGCAGCCATTGACCTTGCTAACGAATTCCTGGGACAAAAGGAGCTAATCGTATATACCGAAGGCCGGACTGCCAAACGCAGTGATTTCTACGCCAAAGGAAACGGAGATTTCCGTAATGGACGTCTTATCATCCTGGTAGATGAGTATACGGCTTCCGCCAGCGAAATTGTCAGCGGTGCAGTGCAGGATTGGGATAGAGGAATTATCGTAGGACGCCGTTCTTTCGGCAAAGGATTGGTGCAACGCCCTATCGACCTGCCGGACGGTTCCATGATTCGTTTGACTATTGCGCGCTATTATACTCCATCGGGTCGTTCCATCCAGAAACCGTACGACAGTACTGTCGATTACAACAAGGATCTGATAGAACGTTTCAACCACGGTGAACTGATGAATGCTGACAGTATTCACTTCCCGGATTCACTGAAAGTACAAACTAAGAAGCTAGGACGTACCGTTTATGGCGGAGGGGGTATCATGCCGGATTATTTCGTACCTATCGATACTACTCTTTATACGGATTATCACCGTAATCTGGTAGCTAAAGGAGCCGTGATTAAATTCACCATGCAGTTTATCGAAGGACACCGGAAAGAGTTGGCAAACAAATACAAGAAGTTCGAATCGTTTGATGAGAAATTCGTAGTCGATGATGACATGCTCGCCAATCTAAAAGAAATCGGAGAGAAAGAAGGAGTGAAGTTCAATGAAGAACAATATCAGAAATCGCTCCCTCTTATCAAGACGCAGCTCAAAGCACTGATAGCCCGTGACCTTTGGGATATGAACGAATATTTCCGGGTAATGAATACCACGAATGAGAGTATACAAAAAGCACTGGAAATATTGAATTCGGATGAATATCAGAAGAAACTAAAATAGGGTATTCAATAAACAATCATAAAACATCGTCTCTCAGTTTGGTGGACATACATACTCATCATAGTGGACATATAGATACACGATGGTGAGTATATATATCCACCACTCTGTATCTATATGTCCACTAAGCGCTGTGTATCAACCCGTTAACTCTATTATTGAATATATTCGAATGTCACCGTACCGCGAATATCAGAAGAAGAGGCGGCAATGTATGCCTTGAATTTTCCAGGTTCTGCCACCCAAGTACGCTGTTTATCATCAAAGAATTGCAATGCTTCCGGTTTGATTGTAAACTTCACCTCTTTTTCTTCATTCGGAAGAAGTTGTACCTTCCGAAAATCTTTCAATTCCTTAACCGGACGGAGGACACTACACTCCTCATCACCAATGTATAGTTGGATAATCTCTTTCCCTGCTACTTTTCCTGTATTCTTAACCTTTACAGAAACATCTATACTGCCATCAGTATTCATTGTTTGAGCCGATATTACAGGTTTACTATACTCAAAGGTAGTATAACTCATGCCATAACCAAAAGGGAAAAAAGTGGCTGCACCTTCTTCGTATCATACCAACGATAGCCAACCAGAATATCTTCTTTATATTCTTGACGGATGCTATCGCCCGGATAACTGATTTCCCCAAAGAAATGAGCCGGACAATCCTCCAGTTTCACCGGATAAGAGAAAGGAAGTTTACCACTGGGAGTCACCTCTCCACTCAACACATCAGCCAGCGCCTCCCCACCAACAGAGCCTAAATACCACGACTGGACAATAGAAGGAATCTCCTTTACCCAAGGCATTTCCACCGCATTTCCGCTGACAATCACTGCTACCAGATTTTTATTTACCTTCAACAAGGCTTCTATCAACTCATTCTGCGCAAAAGGAAGTTCGTATGATAAACGGTCTCCACCCTCACAGTCCTGAAAATGATTCTTATTTAGTCCGCCTACAAAAATCACCAAATCCGAATTCATCGCCTTTTCCACCGCATCATTACGCAAAGAATCCACAGTAACCTGCGGAATAACATCCGCCCGTCCATACATCGGGCGACCGCTTGTGTAACCTTGTGCATAAACCACACCGTCACCAAATTTGGCCTTTATACCGTCCAGTGATGAAATCACTTTCTGAACTTTCAACTCTGAAGAGCCACCACCTAACATCAAATTACGGGTAGCATTATCTCCCACCACTAAAATACGTTTGTATTTTCCTTGAGGTACAGGCAATAAGGCAGGTTGTTTCTTACCGGTTCCATTTTTCAACAGGACAATACCCTCTGTTGCAATCTCATAAGCCGTACGATAGTGCTCTTCACTAGTCAGTGCCCCGAACGGTTTCCTGCGATTCATGGCTGTACGGAAAATCAGACGCAACACACGGGCAGCCTTATCATTCACTACTTCCATCGGAATCTTACCTTCCCGAACCATTTTCAGATAAGACTTACCCAAGTAATAATCGTCATAACCGAATTCCGATTCTGAAGTCAAACCATTCGTATAAGATCCCATTTCAATATCCAAGCCATACATGGCAGCTTCATAGGTATCATGCGCAGCTCCCCAATCTGTTATGACACAACCGTCGAAATTCCATTCTCCCTTCAATATATCATTATTCAGCAGTTTATGATGAGTAGCATGAGTTCCGCGCACCTTATTGTACGCTCCCATAATAGACCAAGCCTTCCCTCTTTCCACAGCAGCCTTAAAGGCAGGCAGATATATCTCATACAATGCACGGTCACTTAGCTGCACATCGATATGTCCCCGCCATAATTCCTGATTGTTCAGTGCGTAATGTTTTACGCAGGCGGCTACTCCATTCTTCTGCACTCCCTGAATATAAGGTACACAAAGCTCCGAGGCTAAATAAGGGTCTTCCCCCATATATTCAAAGTTACGCCCGTTGAGCGGAGTACGATAGATATTCACACCCGGTCCCAGCAAAACATCCTTTTCACGATAACGGGCTTCTTCACCGATAGCATATCCATATTTCGCTGCTAATAGCGGATTCCAGCTAGCTGCCAGACAGGTCAGTGCAGGAAAGGCTGTGCAACTATCGTTCGTCCATCCGGCATATCCCCAATCATTCCAGTTAATTTCGGCACGTACGCCGTGAGGTCCGTCACTCATCCAAAGTTCAGAATACCCAAACGGGGACAGCCAGGGGAGCTAAACTTCCCTTGTGCATAACTAAGACGAGTTTTCTCCTCCACAGTCATACGGTTCAACGCATCCTGTACCCTAACCTCTATCGGTTGTGTATCATCCAGATACACCGGTGTTTGTTCTTTGTCTTGAGCAATCGCCACCATACCTGTCTGAACAGACAGGAAACATATAGTCAATAAAAATGTCTTCATTATTCCAATAATCATTTACAGTTTACAATTCCTCTGCCGAAATCTTTAGTACAGCTTGCCGAAGTCCCTCTGAAGTAGCCGTCAGCTTTGCTTTTCCCGGTTTTCCATCGTTCTGAATGACAACAAGGCATTTTCCATAAAATGCTTTCCTCTTTTCATCCTTAAAGCGTTCCATCGATACCGGGTTTCCGTTGTCTACCCCTGCGATAAAGCCATTACCTTGTACTGTGAAATTCACTAGATTGTCAGCATCAGGGCAAAGATTTCCTTTCTCATCCAACACCTCCACAGTGACAAAACACAAATCTTTTCCATCAGCAGTCAGAATAGAACGATCAGGAGTCAGACGAATCTCTGCGGGTTTTCCGGCTGTGCAGATTTCCTTTTCCGCCACTACCTTACCACTCTCTCGTGCAATGACCTTCACCGTTCCCGGTTCAAACTTCACACGCCAAGCTACATGCAGATTATCAAGGTCTTTACGCTTCACTCCTTGCGACTTTCCATTCACAAACAGTTCCACTTCATCAGCCTGATTATAGTAGCACCACATATCAATCTCCTGTCCCGGAGTCCAGTTCCAGTGCGGGAAAAGGTGCAACACCTGCTTATCCGTCCATTCCGACTGATACAAATAGTAGACATCTTTCGGGAAACCAGCCAGATCTACAATACCAAAGTACGAACTACGCGCAGGCCATCCGTAAGGAGTCGGTTCCCCGATATAATCAAATCCCGTCCATACATATTGCCCGCTGATAAAGTCGTTGTCCCTGACTAATTTCAAGCTTTCCTCATGAGTGTTTCCCCAAGGCACATGACAGTTTTCATAAGATGAACAGGCAAATGTGGAATCGGCAAAGGATTTGTCCCAACGCTTGGGCCAGATAAACATCCGGTCGCTGGGCATACGGTAATATCCGCGAGTCATCAACGCTGAATTGCTTTCAGTAATGATAAACGGCTTGTCCGGGAAATTAGCCGGAACATTGGGAATATCCTTGTTATGATAATTATAGCCAATCACATCCAGTACGCCGGAACGGAATAAATGATTGCCGGAATTCGGTTCATTGCATCCGGCAGTGACAGGACGGGTAGGATCAAGCCCTTTTACAAAGCTTACCAATTTTTTTCGTCAGCAAAGAGTTGACACTCTCCTCTCCTTCTTTGGCTAACATTTCAGAAGAATGTCCGAAATTTAAGATCAGATTGGCCTCTTCCAGACTCAACGTATCCGCTTTGGCATCACTCCATTGTTCGAGGACTTCATTACCGATACTCCACATAAAGACAGAAGGATGATTACGGTCACGCAAAATAAAGTCATTCAAATCGCGCTCGTGCCATTCATTGAAGTAACGGGCATAATCATGTGCCGTTTTTTTCTTCCGCCACATATCAAAAGCCTCATCCATCACGATAAATCCCATACGGTCACAAAGATCAAGCAGTTCGGGTGCGGGAGGATTATGGGAACAACGTATGCCGTTACACCCCATTTCTTTCAGAATTTGCAATTGCCGTTCAATGGCACGTGTGTTGACTGCCGCTCCCAAACAGCCCAGGTCATGATGCATACACACACCATTAATTTTTGTCTGCCTGCCATTCAACGTGAATCCTTTCCGGGCATCCAAACTAAATGTGCGAATACCGACAGGAGTAGTATACCTATCCATACATTCTTCGTTTCGCATCACTTTGGTAACCAGTGTATACAGATAAGGAGTATCAATATCCCACAGTTGAGGTTGCTTTACAGTCAGTTGCTGGGTAAAACAACTTCCTTACCGGCTTCCGCTTCCCCACTCGACCGGGTTTCAGCAACTTCTCTGCCTTCAGCATCCTGCAAGGAAGAACAGACAGTAACATTTTCGTTCGTATCACTTTCATTCACAAGGGTAGTAGCGAGATTCAGTACAGCCTGTTTTTCGTCAACTGACGAGGTTGTTACATACGTTCCCCATCCACCCACATGTATTGGGCCGGTCTTGCTTAGCCACACATTCCGGTAAATGCCACAACCTGAATACCACCGTGAATTAGGTTGCTCCGCATTATCCACACGTACAGCCAGCACATTCGGTTCATCCCATTTCAGATAAGGAGTCAGGTCATAGCTGAAACTAATATATCCATAAGGACGTACTCCCAATGAAACACCATTGATAAATACCTCCGAGTTCATATATACTCCGTCAAACTCAATGCGAAATATCTTTCCTGCATCCGCTTTGTCTACACTAAAAGTTTTGCGATACCAACCGACTCCTCCGAAGTGCCCCTCCTCCTGTACCGGAAGGATTTTCCTGACTGAAGTCTCCTTCAATCGCCCAGTCGTGGGGCAAATCCAGTACACGCCAGTCATTGTCGGCAAAACCAGGTTGTGCCGCTTGCAGCCCGTCTCCCAAATGAAAACGCCAGTCTGCATTAAAGTCGGATCGCTCCCGCGGAGATACAAGGGAAGAACTGCTACATGCTCCTAATAACATCAGACAGCCTCCCAATGCCAGGCAGCTCCCCAGTATAAGGCAGCCCCCAGCATCAAATATTTTAGTTTACCAATCATCATCAACGGATTATCATTCAGCTTACAGTTTCAATGTCTGCTCGCTGCCATTATACTTCACAGTCACCCCTTTCGCGTTCAAATCAAACGGTTGGGCTTTCTCCTTATTCACCGTAACTACCGTGAAAGTACGCTCCTTCAGCATACCCGGGAATTCCCCTGACACTCACCAATCACTAAAGTCTTGGTAGCCTCATCATACTTCATCGGTATCATGGCATACATCCCTTGTTCATAGTTATAATTCACACCTTCATCTTCGTATAACGTAAACTTCCCATCCGCTCCCTGATAAATATACAAACGGATGTGCTCCGCCGGTTTTTCATCCGTATACTGAATATCATCTCCGAACGGAATGATAGCGCCTGCACGCACATACAACGGAATACGCTCATAAGGAGCTTCTATTACTTTTCTCTCTCCTCCAACCTGGAATTTGCCGGAATAGAAATCATACCAGCCCTCTGCTTGAGGGAAATAAATTTCACGACTGCGGTCACCATAGCGATAAACCGGAGATACCATAAACGAAGGACCGAACATAAACTGGTCACCAATATCATTCACTTCAGCATCCGCTGTGAAATCCATTACCAAGGGACGCATGATTGTATAATCATCAAACCAAGTCATACCTGCCAGCGAATAAATATACGGCATCATATTATAACGTAACTTAGTATAATATACAACCGACTGATAAGCAGGATGCCCTTCCGGCGCAATCTCCCATATTTCACGGAAAGGGTATTGTCCGTGTGCACGATATAAAGGAACAAACGCACCGAATTGATACCAGCGGGTATTCAGCTCACGCCATTCTTTATAATCAGCATTTTCCGTCTTTGTAGCGTTCCATTGTTTCTGTCCGGCCACATAACGATTCTCTACACAAAAACCGCCAATATCCATTGTCCAGTAAGGTATTCCACTCATGGCAAAATTCAATCCGGCAGAAATCTGTGCCTTCATGTCCTCCCAACGTGTACCGATATCCCCACTCCATGTAGCCGTGGAATAACGCTGTAATCCGGCAAATCCCGAACGGGTTAATAAGAACACCCGTTTGTTATTATCTACTCCGCGCTGACCGTCATAAATGGCTTCTGCATTCATCAGTGCATACGCATTGAAAAATTCCGTAGAGGAACCCAACGCTGTAGGTCCGCACAAAGCTTTCCGATATTCCAAGTCGGTACAGTCACGTACATTCGGTTCGCTGGCATCCATCCACCAAGCATCGATACCCAACGGATAATAGTGCTCATACATCTGTTTCCAGAACAGTTTCCGTGCATCGGGATCATACGCATCATAAAAACCATAATGGTAACCGGGACCTACCCAATCTTTCAAACTATCTTTAACAGACTGCTGATACATCCACCCATTCTCGTCGAACTCCTTGAAATGTTCGGTAGTAACATAAAACTTAGGCCATACCGAGATCATCATACGGGCATGCATAGCATGGATGGAATCAACCATTGCTTTCGGGTCCGGAAAACGAGCTTTATCAAACTCATGACTTCCCCAGGCATTCTCCGGCCAATGATTCCAATCCAGTACGATATTATCCAATGGGATTTTACGATCACGGAAACCTTTCAGTGCTCCCAACATTTCCTCCTGTGTATTATACTTCTCACGACTTTGCCAGAAACCCATTGCCCATTTCGGCATAACGGGAGACTTTCCGGTCAGCGAACGATAACCGCTAATCACGTCGTCCATATTCTCACCAGCCATAAAATAATAATCGAGCTGCTTGGTCATTTCACTCCACCACGACTGCTTCCCCTGTTCTTCCGGATTAACAGGTGTCAATGCACGCAGTCCGCAATAAGACTGTCCGCCATCAGGCTGCCACTCGATTTTCAACGGCACACGCTTTCCTGCTTCCAAATGAGCTGCAAACTTATAACTATTAGGATTCCATGCAGTCCGCCAACGTTCCGGCACTACCGGCTCATTGTTCAAATAGACCTTAACATATCCCGCATAATAAAGAATAAACTTGAACTCTCCCGTTTGAGCAGGTTCTATCTCTCCTTCATAAGTGACTTTAGCCCCCATTAACGGCAGTTTCTTCGGAAGATTCTCAATCGTTTTCAGATTCTCGAAATAGATGGAGTCTTCCCGGCGGACCAGAGTTTCTCCTTTTTTCGGCACATAAGTACCGGTTAGCGCCCCTTCCTGGCCTGTCTTATCATAAAGTTTAAAGATACGATTCAACTGGGAGTAATCATTCGGATTACCGAAACGACAGAAGGAATAACTATCCAGCAGTATACCATAGTTTTTATTCGAAACAACAAACGGAACAGAAACTTTCGTATTGTACTGGAACAGTTCTTCGTTCTTACCCTTATAATTAAATTCATCCGCCTGATGCTGGCCTAATCCGTAAAACGCTTCATCTTCGGGAGATTCAAAAACCTGACAGACCGTATATCCTTTCGTTCCTTCCACTTCTATCGGAGTAAACGTCTTTCCTCCTCCCTTATTTTCCTGCAGGATTAACTTTCCGTCTTTATCCGCAAACCACACCTCTCCGGTACTGGCCAGTACGGACGCTTTCACTTCTTCTGTAGACACTGTAATCGTATCGCCATTCTGCATGACGGCAAATGGGATTTGTTTTTCCTGCGGAACAACAATCAAACTTTGCGGATCGGCAAACTTGCTGTCGGCAGTAGCAGAAACACGGATTAATTTATCTCCCATCACTTGCAGACGAACCAGTCGGGGACCTCCCGTTACTTCCTGTTGTACTTTAACTATCACGCTATCGCCTGTTTCCTCATAGACCTTATTGGCACATGCTCCGAAAAGAAGTCCCGGCAACAGGCAACAGAAAATGTTTTTCATATTCATAATCATACCTACCTTTAGGGTTCAACAATATATTTTCTCATATCGCAAAAGTAAGTACTATAAATGAAAAGTTCCCCTTCTAATGTTTTATAGAAGAGGAACTTTTAAACAGTGACCGGACGATATGTTTTTTTCAGAGGTATCATTTGTTATTTCCCTTCTTTTTCCTGGTAAACAGAGGGCAAAACACCAAATTCATCCTTGAAATAACGACTGAAATATTTAGGGTTATTAAAGCCTACTTCGAAGGCTACCTCAGATACATGAAGCTGGCTTTCACGCAATAATTGCGCTGCCCGTTTCAAGCGGATCACGCGGATAAACTCAATCGGTGTCTTTCCTGTGATCTGGGTAATTTCTTATACAGATGCACACGGCTCATACCCAGTTCCCGGCTAAGCTCCTCTACCGAGAGTTCGGTACGCGACATATTATCTTCCACATACTTGATTGCTTTCTCTATCAATTTCTCATCCAATGAAGTAATCACAATCTCACTGGGGACAGGGTCAATCATTCCTTGGGTGACACGATGATAGCGGCTTAATTCTATCAGTTTACGGATACGCAACACAAGAATAGTCATATTGAACGGCTTCGTTACATAATCGTCCGCTCCTGTTTGCAATCCTTCCAGCTTCGCTTCGGTATTCTGCCGTGCTGTCAGCAAAATCACAGGGATATGCGCTGTGCGCTTATCCTGCTTAATCAGACGGCACAACTCATTACCATCCATTTGAGGCATCATCACATCACTGATAACCAGATCGGGTAATTCTTCCTGCATCATCTCCCATGCTTCGTTACCATTCACAGCCAGTTTGACACGATACTGCAATTCCAGACTATAACGCATAAAGATACGGAAGTCTTCATTATCATCTACTATCAGCAACAAAGGGAAATCCTTGCGTTCCGTTTCCTCCCTGGTTTCCTCTTTTATCTCCTTATCTTCTTCCTCCCCGATCGATATACCTGTCTCTGGCGGCAATTGCACCTGTGTCTCCACATGCTTTACCGGAAACTGAATAACGAAAACGGAGCCTGTTCCTATATTATCAAAGACCTTCACTTCTCCTTCATGCAGAGTTACAAAGTCACGTACCAAACTCAAGCCGATACCATTTCCGGTAGTTTCCTCTACCCCCTTATGATCCGCCTGGTAGAAACGTTCGAAGATATGTTCCTTATCCACATCACTTATTCCTATTCCGGTATCGGCAATCTTAATCTCCAGCATATCAGGAGTTCCAGCCACATGCTCTATCATCACCGTCACCCGTCCTCCCTCGGGAGTAAACTTAAAGGCATTGGAAAGCAGATTCATGACAATCTTTCCCACCTTGTCAGCATCAAAAGCCATTGAGAATGTATCTATCCCCGAGAAGAAAGAGAACTGAATGTGTTTCTTATCCGCCATCAACAGGAAAGAGTTGCAAACACTATGCACATACGAGATGATATCTCCTTCCGACAGAGACAACTGATGAGTACTCATCTCCCCTTTACGGAAATCGAGCAGTTGATTGACCAAGTGCAACAACCGCTGCGCATTGCGATACATCAACTGCAAACGTGTACTTTGCAATTCATCGGTTGTTTCTTTCAGCATACCCTCCAAAGGAGAAATAATCAATGTAAGCGGTGTACGCAATTCATGGCTGACGTTCGTGAAGAAACGGAATTTCATATTATTGATTTCTTCGTTCTTCGCCACCTCGTTTTCTATCTGCTGAAGATGAAACTTCTCACGTTCACGTTTCAGCATCCGGTAGCGTGCCAGGAAAAACACGACCACCAAACCGATGGCATACAACAAATAGGCCCACCATGACATCCAGAAAGGAGGATTGACTACAATACCCAGCGTCGCTTCCTTCATGCCGACATAACCGTCACTATTTATCGCTTTCACTCTCAAAACATACTTTCCCGGGGCAAGATTCGTAAAAGTCACATTATGTACTCCTAACGGTAAGGTTAACCAGTCATTATTGAACCCTTCCAACTTATACATATATTGAGTTTTCTCCGGCAAATTATAGTTGTCCGAAGCAAAAGACACACTGAAAATATTCTGCTTATAATCAAACTCGACATTTTCTACATCGTTCAACTCCTTTTCTATCAACACTCTTCCACCATACGACTGTCCCACCTTTACCGCCTCATCAAACAACGAAAGACCTGTAAACATCACATTAGGCAGCATTTTATTATAGCGTATATGATCCGGAGCAAAAACATTGACCCCATATAAACCTCCAATGACAATGATTCCATTGTGCAAGGTTTTGATTGAACGCTGGTTAAAATCACAGTTCTGCAATCCGTCCTCACTATTGTAAGCCCTGGAATCAAAAAGGTAACTCCCTTTTCCGTCAGAAGCTACTGTTACCCGGATTACCTTCCTACTGGTCGATACCCACATATTACGCTCCTGATCTTCCGTAATCGCAGCAATAAAACTTCCTTTGGCCTCTGCAACAGGAGATAAATCAAGAAACAGATGGCGTCTTACATCATATACGTTCAATCCCTCACGTGTAGCAATCCATATCAGTCCCCGGCTATCCTTGTACACATGATTAACCGCATCGTTCGACATTTTCATGCTACCGCTCTGACCTTGAACTTTTTTTATTTCACGAGTACGCATATCCATCATGCCTACTCCCTGATTAGCAGTTCCGAAAAATAATGTATTATCATCTCCCCAACACAAAGAGGTAACATTATTTTCCAGCAGAGCCGAGTTATTACTCGTATAAGTCTCAAAGGTACCGGACGACGGTTCCAAACATTGTAAACCACCTCCTAAGGAAGCAATCCAGATTCTCCCCTTATCATCTTCCACCAATGCCCAGACATTATTACTTGCCAGAGCATTTCCGACACCCTCCTTATAAGAACGTACCTGGGAACCATTCATACAATACAGCCCTCCATTAAATGTTCCAACCCATAGTTTGCCGTCTTTTGACTTTAGCATAGACACAACCGGATTCGGCAACTGTCTTTCGGCATCTCTCCAGAAAGGTTCCGCCTTTCCTGTAAAACGGTTCCACAAAAAAGAATCCCATGGTCATTCGTTCCCAACCACAATTTATTTTCATCTGCCTGCTCTATGCAGGTAATATCTCCCCATTCATACATATTGAACTTGAAGATACTTTCACTATAATAAGATACTCCTTTCTTATAAGTTCCCACCCACATGATACCATCTCTATCAGCGTATAAGTCATAAATTGTATTATGAGATAAACTCCGTCCATTATCATCGTGGGCAACAAGAGAAGTTACTTTCCCCGTTTCCTTCTCAAACACGTCTATGCCGTCATAATCTTTGCCAACCCAAATCCTGCCTTCTATATCCTGTGCCACCGCATGAATAATTACGTCCGGACGTGACGACCAAATAGCGGTCAAGTCTATCCGCCAACTTTTGGTCCCGCAGTCATACGCCCATATTCCCATAAGGCTGTATGCCCAGATACAATTGTCTCTGTCTACAAAGAGCGAAAACTCTATTGTCTTTCCTGCCGGAATATATTTTTTTATTTCATCAAACTTCCATTTTATCGCCAATGTGGCATGATCCAGACAGACAAGCAGTCCTGTATTATAAATCAACAAAAGTCCGTCACTACACTCCGCTATTTGTGTCACTCCATACTCCGGCAATGAATGTTCCACATACGAAAAAAAAGTCGCTTTTCCACCTTCCTTATAACGGTAGCATCCTTCACCTGCCACACTAAGACATGTATTCCCTTCCCGGTCTACAAAGACCTGTTCCGGAACTCCTCCTGACTCAAGATTCTTCATGAATCCGGTAACATCGGTGATAAAACAATCCTGTTCTTTATCAAACAACACATAGCCTCGGGCCGTATTTATCCAAAACCGTCCATCAGGCATTTCCACAATATCAGTGATATAATTATCCGGCAAAGATTCCGGATCATTCTCGGCATGCTGGTAAATCTTAAAAGTATATCCATCATAACGATTCAGTCCCCGTAGCCGTACCAAACCACATGAATCCATCACGATCTTTACAAATAGTGTTTACAGAGTTATTAGACAGTCCATCCGATACTTCCAGATGCTTAAACTGATAGGATTGCGCAACCACCATCCACGAAGTGAGAAGTAAAACAAACAATAAAAAGGTTCTTTCTTATCATGTTTTTCAGATTTGTACAAAGGAAATAAAATATTACCAAACAGCCAAGAAAAAGAGCCTATAGATTATTTGACAGTATCAAAAGCAAAACCGCCACCATCCTTAGCATTAAGTCGTAAAGTCGCCTTCGACGTCACTTTTTTTGTGCCTAATGATATAAGCCTGCGGATTTGATTTGTAACCAGCATCTTTGGCATCTGCATAAATGGTTGTAGTATACTTCTTGAGAGGACCAAGAAAGTTCAAATGCACCTCAGACTTATGCTCTGACGCACCTGCCACACCTCCCACATACCAATTGTCGGAATCTCTCCCCTGCAGGCAATAGTGATATACTCCATCAGTTCAGCCTCAAGGTAGTGTGACTCCACCCATTCCATCGAAACATCCTTTATAGACCAGATTCGGATAAGTGCGACAAAGTACTATGAGTCAAGTAGCTTCGTGAGCTTTCACCATGATATGATGTCTGCGGCTTTTTCCACACAGTATAGATAATGGTTGTTCACCAAATCATATGCATCTTCCAGATGACGCTCATAGTTACGTACTGATGAAACTCTAAATCGAGTAGGAGGTAAATACTAATCATAGGTGTTTATCTCCTACTTTCATATTTACCGACCTCTCACACCACCGTACGTGTCGCTCGGCATACGGCGGTTCCTATTTTGGGTACTATTCGAGATACGAACCCATTAAAGTAGCATACCCTGCCTTGCGTAGGCTCTCATTCATGATTGCTCTGTGCAATATATAGCTATCAGCAATACGCCAGTGGCCTTTGCGAGTATTACCCCATTGGTATGCTATATATTTATCCATACCACATTTGATGAGGTTTGCCACTTTTGTCTTGGGCTTTTCCAAGCTTTCCATATACACATGCGTATTCTCCGTCTTAACCACTCATCAGTTTCAAGAAGAAAACGTTTCATATCAGCAAGGTGATAGTATCCAACCCATCCATGTATGTATTCCTTCAGCTTTTGCTTCCTTTTGGCATATCCCCATCCATTGCTACGACTCGTCAGCTCTTTGAGTCTTGACTTCATCTTGGATTTGGATTTCGGGTACACCGTGAGTTGGCATTTACCTTTCATTACATAGAAGGAGTAGCCGAGGTATTTCACTCCACGCACATACGATACTACGGTCTTTTCCTTGTTGACCTTGAGATAGAGGGTTTCCTCTATAAATCGGGTTATGGACTCTTTGACTCCTCTTGCTGCCCTCTTGAACTTGCAGAATATCATCGAATCGTCGGCATAGCGTACAAAGGGGAGTCCCCTGCGTTCGAGTTCCTTGTCCAGCTCGCCCAGCATGATATTGCTCAGCAACGGACTTAGCGGTCCTCCTTGGGGAGTACCTTCCTCGCTCGCTTCAAACAAACCTTTGTTCATTACTCCGCTTCGAAGATATTTGTGTATAAGACTGACTACTCTGCCGTCTTTTATAGTGCGGCTGAGGATTTCTATGAGTTTGCTATGGCTCACGGTATCGAGGAAGCGTTCAAGGTCAAGGTCTATGACATATATGTAGCCATCATTGATTATCTTTTGCGCTCCCAACAGTGCATCATAGCATCCTCTTCTCGGACGGAAGCCGTAGCTCATCCTAGAGAATTGGTTCTCATAAATAGGGGGTCAGTACTTGGTTGATGGCTTGCTGCACCAAACGGTCTACCACGGTGGGGATTGGTGGGGATTCCCAAAAGGCGCATCTTGCCGTTGTCCTTGGGTATTTCTACCCGCTTGACGGGGTTCGGACGGTAAGAGCCGTCCATCAGGGAACGGATAAGTTCATCCTTGTTGGTCAAAAGCCATGGGAGCAGTTGCTCACATGACATTTCGTCGATACCACCACAACCCCTGTTTCTCAACACAGCCTTATAAGCTCGGTTGAGATTGGCGGGACTAAGGATTTGCTCGAAAAGGTGTCCCTTGTCGAATGGTACTTCCACGATGTTGTCTTCACACATCCACATGAAGGTCTGCACTCCCCCATACCATTCGGTTTCCGACCTGTCTCTTTGGGGGCAGCCATTAACTTGGGATAATGTTTTCTGCATTCGTTCCTTCATCAGGTATGTTTCAATTACTATCGTTTAATTGTTAGGTTCAGCCCTTCGTTCCGTGTTATCGATTGCTGAACTACTATGGCTTCTGCTGACTTCTCACGGCAAGCTTTACTCCATACATTTCGTAAAAAACTATTCTGTACGTCCGTGAGACCTCCTCGGATAAGGGCATTGTCTTTCCATCTTATACCTGCTTCATTTACACCAACCGTTCCGAATAGCTATGGGACTTTGATATGTGATGCAATCTAATCCACAGTCAAATGCCTTATATGAAGCTTCTGTCTGTCAGGTCAGATATTTGTCGCCGGCTTCCTTCAGATTCCACCTCGCGATGGACACCCTTGCCTTTGATTATATAATTCCCGCTATTAGGGCTTACTTGGAACTTCCACCCGCTAGACAATGCTCATGCCGAGCGTACACCTAAGTAGACGTGATAATCTCTTGGATTTTTACGCCTACTTTTTTATTTGTGCAGCTACCAAACTATTTCTATACACATACGGTGTACATTCCGTTCTCTGTTTAAAGGCTACATTAAAACGAGCTGCAGAATTAAATCCACATAGGTAAGCTATTTCAGATATACTCATTTTAGTGGTTAACAGTAATTTTTGGGCATGACTTATTCTAAGCTTTGCAATATATTCCCCAATTGTCATATTAAAAGTTTTCTTAAACAATTGATTTGCATAATCAGAATGCACCCCTATGACCTTACCCACATCGCCAACTCTAATTTCATTAGAATAATTTTTATGTATATAAATAGTAAGTTGTTCAATCAATGATACCTCCTTACTATCCCATATCATATCCCTGCCAATATTGGAATAATTTAAAGCTAAACGTTTTATTCTGCATTCCATTTCCAGCAATATCAAATCATGAAAAGAAGGGTTACTACTGTCTTTCATCCAATTTGCAAATAACATTTCATCATATTGCGCACGTTCTGCACCGGCTTCATAAAGCATTTCACCTCTCAATAATGCGTCTACAAACAGTTCGGGTAAATTCCAAGAAAGGAATTTAGCTAAAGGTATAGTACATACATAATATTTATCCAGTTGTTCATAATGAATGATTTTATGAGGTATCATTCCCCAAAATAACAGCAATCTCTTATTAAGAATAGTAATCTTTCTGTTGCGCTGCCAATATGTAATGCTTCCCTGTGGAAGATAGTTTATTTCAATTTCATTATGTTTATCCTCCTTATGCATAATCTCAGGCATCCACATTTCACACGTAAAGCCATAAGGTTCAAATTCTTGGCGATATTTATCAAAACAATGATAGATCTCGGTTTTCATAATATTAAATCAAAAATACAGAAAGGTTTGATAATTATTTGTATGTAAATTTGCACATAATAATCCTAACTTACTAATTTAATGAAAACATTTAAGATTTATTTAGTCCTCATCACATGGCTGGGAATTTGTACTCTACCCTTACAGTTACAAGCCAAAAGGTCCTCAAACACAACATGGAAACCTCGTATAGTAATCTTAACAGATATTGCCCCTACTCATATTGAGCCAGACGATATGGAATCTATGATCAGACTATTGGCACATGCCGATCTGTTAGAAATAGAAGGAATTATAGCAAGCAGCGGATTCAACAGCAGCGGCGGATTATATCCTGTAGGGTGGATGGATAGCCTACAAACTTGCTTTAATGCCTATGAGCGAGACCTGCCCAATCTAATGAAACGTTCCAATCAAACCTCTTTTTTTGCAATACAGCAGGAAAATAAAAAACAAGCCATAGGTTATTGGCCTAGCGCCAATTACCTGCGCCAACGTACCGTATTGGGAAGCTTGGGATTCGGATATAAAATGTTAGGCGAAAATAATCATTCTCAAGGTAGTGAACTAATTATAAAACTAGCAGATGAAGCCGATGAACGTCCACTATGGATTGCCATTTGGGGGGGAGGAAACACTTTGGCTCAAGCGTTGTGGAAAATAAAACAGGAAAGAACTGAAAAAGAAGTTGACAAATTCCTTAACAAGCTAAGAGTATACGCTATTACCGACCAAGATGTCCCCTGGGACGAACGAAACCAATTAAAGACCACCTCACACTATTGGATGCGAAAAACTTTTGGTAAAGATCTTTTTTTTATATGGGACGAAAGTGCTTGGCTTTCACAAAATGGGTTAGAAGGGACAACTGGCAACAATATGTATCACATATCCAACGACATGGGTATCTAGGCCGTATTTACCCCAAATGTAAATGGGGAGTAGAAGGCGATACGCCATCCTTTCTCTATCTTTTACCCAACGGTCTATCTATACCAGACCAATGCAAGCAAGGGAGCTGGGGAGGATATTTTGAATGGCACACCAGCCCAGACGGCGAAACCGAATGTTATACCAATGCTTCTACCAACATAAAAACAATCTCTCAAAAATATGAGAGATATTTCTATGATGCCATTTTCAACAATTTTGCTGCACGCATGGACTGGGCAGAATATGGCAAGGGAAACAGAAACCCCATAGTAATCATCAATAAAAAAGGAGGATTACAACCTGTCAAGGTAAAGGCTAATGCAGGAAAATCAGTAATATTAAACGCTGGACAGAGCCACGATCCTGACGGAGATGAACTGACCTTTAAATGGTGGATATTACCTGAAGCAGGTACCTATAAAAAGCCCATCGAGTTGAAAAACTCAAGAACAAGTAAACTTACTTTTACCTTGCCAGAGGATTTAAAAACCAAGAATTACACATTATCTGCGAAGTAACAGATCAAGGTACTCCTAAACTAACAAGCTACAGACGAATCATTATTCGATAATTTCTATTCTGCTTATATGAAAAAACTAATCATCACAATTTGCTATATTTTAGCATATAGCAATCAGACAAACAAAGACCGATTGTAACCACTGATTTAGGTAGCAGTGACCCTGACGATGTCCAATCCATGATACACCTGCTTCTTTGTTCTGACGCAATTGATATTGAAGGATTAATTCGTTCGTAAGCTGGGGTAAACGACCCTGACTTAACTTACAGAATCCGTGAAGTAGCAGAGCAATTCGGCAAAGTTTGAAAATGCTGGATTTTAAATAACGTGAATTCGATATAAAATCAAAAAATAGCAAGTTGTCCGTCATTGACAAAGTTTACGTCAATGGCGGGCTTCTTTTCAAAAAAGCAATATGCTGCTATGGCCGACAAAGAGTTGGCTATAAAGTTATTGAATGAACGATGTCTGGAGTGTTCTATCTGCGCAATGTTCTTCAATTCGTCATTGACTGTTTCGATCAAGGCTCTTTTTCTGAGCAAAATCTTGTCGACAATACTCATCAGTGAATTCTTCATATTGTTTTTAACTTTAGTGGCAAGCTGTATGCCATTAAGGAAAAGGTTCTCAAACAGAGCCTGACCAATATATCCTTTGTCTGCGCATAGTTTTCCTTTGATATTCTCCAGAAACTTACCTTGCTTCAACGGTTCCCGGTCATCCACGTTTCCAGGCGTGAACATAAAATTGAGAATCTCACCCTTGTCATTGATTATCAGATGCAATTTGAACCCGAAGAACCATCCCATTGAACATTTTCCACGCTCGGCAAGTCCCTCAAATGTCTTATGAATAAGGATTCTTTGGTTACGACAAACACGTAAAGGAGTGGAGTCGACAAAACTGATGCCGGTACAGGTTCCCAGCAGTACTTTTTTGATGAAGATGGTCAGTGGAAGCAATACTTCCTTCTCCAATTCTATAAAACGGTTATAAGAAACCTGACGCGGAAAAAGGTGTTTCAGATGTTTACAGACATATTCCTTATAGTAATGCTTGAAACAGCGGAAACCACCGGAGTGAAACAGGATTAGAATAACCATAATCTCGGCATCACTCATACGGTTGAGCTTGTTACGATGCTTGGTCTTCTTATACTCAATCATATATTTTTCCTGTTGAAATGTAAATTCCTTGCAAAAATCATCGGCCATGCAATAAATCTCTGTAACTTTAGACTCTGGAAACATAGTGGTAATCGTTTAAATGTTATAATTGGACACTATAAATTTAATGATTTTATTGCTATGTTTCTAATTGTCAGCAAAATATATTTATTCTTATATCGAATTCACGTTAAATAGATAAATAAAATACTACGAGAAGAATCCCGTAGTATTTATGGACAGTCACGATGAAGAGGTTTCATAATGCATCATCAGGCGAACACCTTTAGAGTGGACATATCGATTCAGAGTTTTGGTGTCGAAACCAGGATAAAGGGGGTGAAGATATCAAAAACATAGTTCTTGGATTGTCCGAACCAGTCTTCCCATCCTATATTTCGTCCTTCAACGAGCACTTTCTTGTAACCGTTCTCGAGAGGTTTCCAGACCTCTTTGAATTTGGAGCGTTTCACATCAGAAATTTTAAAACCATCATAAAATGAAGTGTATGAATCCTATGATAATAATTTTAAGCCCATACAGCTCGGCATAAGCGCCTAATGCCCCTTATATATTATTAAAAAGGTCGGAACACCTCGATTTATTTCAAAAGGAGTTCCAAATTACCGTCAGGTGGTGCAAAGTTTTTTTCTGGTTGCGCCTTTAATGACGCAACACAGAAAAAGGAAATTACAAAAAACAATCCTATTTACACTATTAAACATTAACCGAATTAATTTATACATGCTAGCTAAATATTCTTTTCACCTCAAATTTATTCTTCCACATACAAACGTAAGTTGTCCGCGTAGAAGCGTATGACGTTTACAGCTTCTGCATTATTGATATTCCATGCAGCACTGTGGCTAAATATTGTCGCAAACTCCCCGTATGTAGTTTTATCGGTAAGATCACTGAGCGGAGCCGAAAAAGTACACCATTTACCAGTTTCGTCAGTAGCAAAATCATAAGCTTTCTCTACGCCATCAGGATATTTCACATAAAGTACTGTACCTGGGAGTAAAGGTTCACCTACGTAATATTCAAAACGAATCTGAATTTTACTTATGGGCGTTTCGGCAGGTATGATATCTGTACTGATATCATTTACACTTCCAAGCACCATAGGACCGAACCAACCGACGCCAACGGCCGATGTACCTTCAAGACCGACAAAGCGCCCTGAACCAGCTGGAGCATACGAAAGTTCGGTATTATAGTCGTATTTGGCAAGATCCGTTCCACCCCATGACTTTTCACCGAAGGTATCAAAATCTATAAGCATATATTTTTCTGACAGAACGGCATACTCTTTTCTCCCGTTTCAAGCACAACGGTCAAAGTCTCTTGATTGACAGAGGCTATCGGCATATCAAATGTTATTTCCGTAGCATCTTCATTGGTAACAGCATCCCATACCAGATACTCGTTGTTTCCAAGCGTAATGTGGTCGAGTTCAGTCAGATCTTTGCCCTTAATGGTGACCTTTTCACCCAGGACGGGACTTTCCGGATATATCTCTGTTATCGTAGGTTCTACAGGACGTTTTCTGCGGAAATCTAGTACAACCCGTGTGCTCCAACATTTCACGACAAGATACCCCCTGTCTATCAATGTCTGTGGAAGTTTACCCTTTATAGCTGTATGGCTTTCATTCACCATATAGTCGGTGATAGCATGTTTAACCAATGGATCAGCGCTGTTGTCCAAGTTATCTGAAGGATAGGTTTCAGAGAGATAAATCTCCTGTACCTCATATATATTCTTTCCGTTGATTTCAATGTCCTGACCAGGTTCAAGCTCACCTGCGCTATTGTATTCTACCGTATAGCCTGTAAGTTCAGGAGCGGGTGAGTTAACGTGAAAATCATACGTAGCTATTCCATGTTCAGTCTCTAAGCGAATCTGTGCAGGCAACGATGGATCTTCGCCTACAGTAGTAATAGTCTTCGGTATGGTGACTATGATACTTGTCGGCGTCACATAATTGGTATTATAAGACACTGAACGGTTATTTATATATAAATTGGTAACATCATAAAAATTCTGTCCGACAACAACTATCATCTGACCAGGATATGCTTCTTTAAAAAGGCTATCGGCCTTTTCTATTTTGCACTCCTGTGATTATTGGCGCATCATGATCCTCACTGCATGAAGAAAACAAGGATATGAACAGTAACAGAGAAAATGGCATTGCGAAAAGCCAGATTAACGATTTATTCTTAAAGTTTTTCATTTCCTTTTCTATTATTATTCATTAAACTAATAGGGTTGTGGAGTCTCTTTGAGATAATGGTTGCGAATTACTTCATTCTCAGGATAAGGCAACATTATATGATCAGCAGTGACATCCGTGTACGGTATTTGTATAGGACCTTCATAGTGAAGAATGCTATAGGCATCTTTAGTAATCCTATCGTAACGTAATCCTCTTTTCTGTTGGTTAAAATAAGCCAACATCTTTTCAGGCTTCCACTTAAACCATGAAACCATGTCATACCAGTTGCAGAATTCCATACAGAATTCCACTCTACGCTCACGAATGATATCATCAAGCGTAATGGATGATTTCCTGCCTATTTTTGCACGGTCCCTGACAAGATTATAATATTCCCATCCGTCGTCACCGGATGACAGTTCAGAATTATTTCCAAGGCAAGCCTCCGCATAAGTAAGATAAGTATCGGCCAAACGCAGGATATACGTGTTCAATGGAGAATTCATGGATGCCACTTTACCGTCATTATTGTCATTAGGTCCACCCACAGCTCCTTTTTTGGTATTGGTTTGCGTGCGAGTGTACGTAAATCCACCTTCGGAAATATTCAGATACGAATAATAGGCATTTTGAGTGAAGAATGTCGCATTACGACGAATTGTATCGGCCTGCTCATATTGTTCAAGCATGTCTATGGCTGCGAATGGTGAGCCCCACACGCCAATACCTCCACTTACCTCGTTAATGTTGAGCGCATTATAAAGCGTATTCTGAGTTCCCCATTCTCCTAATGGCACCCATTGCATGGCGAGCAGCGACTCTTCATTATTATTGAACTTGTATTTAAACAGATCGGCGTAATCCTTCAATAAGTTTAGTCCACTGTTTTCGAATATATCCCTACAATAATACTTACAGGAGTCCAGATCATTGATATTTCGTTCACCGCCGTTCCAGCCTGAGCGTGCCAGATAAACCTTGGCAAGAATGGCATCGGCAGTCCATTTTGTGGCCCTGCCTTTCTGCCACGATGCCGGCAAATTTTGGCGAGCATACCTAAGGTCTCTGATGATGAATTTAAAGACGTCCGCTTCCGTATTCCTTGGACGCACCGGCGTTTCCACAACGTCCAGATTGTTCTCCCAAAAGAATGCACGGTCCCCACAATCTCACCATATAGAAATAAGCCTGTGCACGCATCAGACGAGCTTCGGCGATGCAGCGAACCTTGATGGAATCAGAACAACCCTCACTAGCTTTGTTATTACATGCATAGATAACGTTATTCGACATAGTGACAACACTGTATAAAGATTTCCACATGTTTTGCAACTTACTATCTATTCCTGTTACCTGGAAAGTGTTATACTGAGGATCTCCCCAAGGAGAGAAGGTTAGGTATCGTTACACAATTGTGATATACCAAGTACTGGATCACTATTGTATTCAAACCAAGGTCTATTGTAGAGCACTGCCGAGGCAGCCAAAAGAGCAGCATCCGACTCATAATACGTATTATCTACATAGTTTCCTTCGGGCATTTTATCAAGGAAGCCGTCACTGCAAGCCGTGAACGATCCTATTAGGCTACAAATATACGTAACCATCAAAAACTTCCAAACATAGTAACTATTTTTTATTATATTTGTTTCCATTGTAATATCAATGTTTTTATTCTTGTGAGACTAAAACGTAATATTAGCACCTATAGTATAGATATGCTGACTTGGGTAACGAACCCAGTCAATACCTTTCAGAGTAACATCATAATTATAAGCACCAATCTCAGGGTCATAGCCATCATAACCGGTAATGGTGAGAAGATTCTGTACATTTACATAGAGACGAAAGTTTTCTATATTCCACTTCTTTATAATTTTCTTTGGAAAAGTATACCCTAAAGAAATATTCTTGATCCGAAGATACGAGCCGTCCTCTACAAACTTGTCACTCATTCTGTTATTACTATTGGCATTATTAGGAGTAAGCCGGCAAATGGTAGCGGCAGGATTGGACACATACATGTTATCAAGCGTATGACCTCCATTTGGATCAATAAGTTGGACAACAGCCAAATTATTCACTTCAGCAAGCATATTATTATTAGCCATAGGATTACACCAGCGTTGGCGAACATAGTTATATATCTTATTGCCAACAACGCCATTAAGGAAGATATTCAAATCAAAATCCCTATATCTGAAAGTATTGCTGATACCAAATGTGAATTTGGGCTCGGGATTACCGATGAACGTCCGGTCATCAGCATTAATCTTGCCATCACCGTTGATATCCTTGAATTTATAATCGCCAATCCATATTTCTTCTTCTTTAATGCTCTTACCTTCAGGGATGGCCACCTGTATGCGATTTCCATTAGCATCCAAGACATAGTCACCATTGGAATCAAGCTGATAGAAATCCTTCTCGTTTTGGAAAATACCCAGGACTTCATATCCGTAGAACTGTCCTATGGGTTCCCCTTCTATACTCTTTGTAGTCACTGTGTTCTCACCGTCCTTCAGTTCCCCAATTATACTCGAACTCGAAGTGTAAAGTTTGGTCACCTTATTACGGTTCAATGAGAACATAAGACTAGTCTTCCACGTGAAATGAGGTTTGCTGATATTGACGGTGTTAAGAGTTATTTCGATACCCTTATTGGTTAGAGCACCTACATTTACATACGGGGCAGTGACATTACCGGTGATATAGTCAGGCAATGATGCACACATAAGTAGATTGTCGGTATCCTTGTAGTAATACTCTAAGATAAACTCTATGCGATTATTTAATGCGGCAAAATCAAGACCGATGTTATATGATTTAGTTCGTTCCCACTTCAAATCGCTGTTGGCATAATTGCCTTCATAGTAACCAGTTCCCCAGATGGTACCACTTGAATTCATGCTCACACCGTAGGAATAGCTCGGAATCCATTGATTACCTACCAAGCCCCATCCTAAACGGAGTTTGAGGTTATCCAGCCACTTCACATGAGACAGGAACTTTTCACGATTTACTTTCCATGCTAACGCAAACGAAGGGAACCATCCCCAGCGGTTTGAAGAACCGAACCGCGAGGAACCGTCAGCACGCAATGTCGCTGTCAATAGATATTTATCCAAAAGGTTGAAATTGAATCGACCAAGGTACGATTCCATACTACCGGAGTCACGCGAAGAGTTGTTCTTTGCAGTCTGGGGATCTCCGGCAGCGAGCTCATGCACTGAGTTCTGAAGGTAATTGATGCGGCTGGCCTCCAGATTCTCATAGAAATTCTCGTTAGCCTCATGAGCTATCATGATATTGAAGTTATAATTGGGCCTCCATTGTCCATAGTCCAGCTGCTGCTTAAAATAGTAGTTGGAACCGTTGTTGGCTTGTCTCTGGCTCTCTGCGGTCTGTGTCCATGTACCATAATCGTACGTGGGATTATACCAATAACGGGTGTAATGGTTGAAGCCGCCGCCATATTCCACTCTAAATCGGAAATCCTTTAGGAAGGTGATTTCCCCCACACATTGCCGTAAAAATTCGTTTCACGGTTATAATTCTCACGATTTAAGGCATCGCCGACAGGATTGAGATAAAGAGGTTGATACACACCCTCTGCCTCGGGTAAGATGCCGTAGGAGCCATCACTGTTTTCACTGGAATACTGGGCCACATGTCAAGCGAAGTCCAGATGATTCCGCCATTATCAATAGTATTGGTCTGCTTGCGAGATCCCAAAGTCGCACTCACACCGACATTGAACCAATTGGTGATTTTCGAGTCAAGATTGACTCTTCCGGTGATACGCCTAAAACCAGAGGCAATAGCTATACCATCTTGGTCAAGGTATCCTAAACTAACAGAGTATTTACCGTAATCATTTCCACCACTAATACTGAGCTGATGATTGTGCATTGGGGCATTGCGAATAATCTCATCCTGCCAATTAGTACCTTCGCCCAACAATGACACATCCTTGAACTCATAGATTTCACCATAACCTAAAACCTCAGCCCTACGGTTACGATATTTGGCAAAATCAGTCAGATTCATCACATCAAGTCGCTCAGGCAGGGTCTGCACACCAAAACTTCCTTCGTAGGTCACGCGGGTTTTGCCTGCCTCACCACGACGAGTGGTAATCATAATAACACCATTGCTAGCACGGGAACCATAGATGGCTGTAGCTGAAGCATCCTTTAGGACTTCCATCGAGACGATGTCGCTGGGATTTATCGATGACAAAGCATTCGTATTGTCAGTTGCCTGACCTCTAATAGGTACTCCGTCAATAACATACAAAGGTTCATTTCCGTTGAAGCTGTTCGTACCACGTATGCTCACGCTGATACCACCTCCGGGAGCACCAGAGTTCTGAGTAACCTGTACACCCGAGACGCGCCCCTGCAGGATCTGGTCAAGGGTAGTAGCTTGTGTTCGTTTAAGTTCATCCCCGGTAACAGAAGAAACAGCGCCGGTAAGATCACTTCTCTTCATGGTACCATATCCCACCACTACCACTTCGTCAATAAGTTTGGCATCCTCTGAAAGACGAACGTCTAAGGTCTTTCTTCCATTATATTTCACTTTTTTAGTTAAAAAATCCAACATAGGAAAAAACCAATGTTTCACCTTTTGACACGTCGATGGTATAAGTTCCATTAAAATCAGTTATAGTACCGGCTTGAGTTCCTTCCACCACGACATTAACCCCAATGAGAGGCTCACTATTCGTATCCGATATAACCATGCCAGAGAGCTTAACCCTCTGGGCATGTGCGGGATTTATCATAAAAGCCGACATCAAGACAGTAAGTATAGTTACCCGAATACAACTTTTAAATTCTAACTTTTTTATCAGATGTTTCATAAAATTAGTAGTTAATTTTGAAATTGTTACTCTGTCAATTTCACGCTTTTGATTGTAACAGAAGTACTTTTTCCGTCAGGATCATTGAAATGAACGAGATGAACAATCGTATAGCTCTTGTCAGCAGGTATGTTCACCGTATATTTGGTTTGGCCTACAGAAAGGGCACTGTTTCCAATCACATTCACATGACCATTCTCCTCTGTATTAAACTCAACATGGAGCTCGACCTGCAAAGGCTCAGCAAACTCAATCTCAATAGATTTGTACTGCTTGATGACATCTACGATATCAGGAGTGGCATAACGGAATAATGTCTCCCAGCCGAGAGCAGGAACAGTAAAAGTGGCAGAGTTGTTGCAGAGTGACTTAGCATTCATGTTACTAGCAGTAAGATTCACCTTGCTACCATCTATCTTAGTTAGATAGGCTTCTGTTATCGTATAGGTAACATCAGTCTCAGGAGCAGCACTCAGCAGGCGGATATTCTTCACCTTCTTAATGTCCCGATATGCGGTGAGATCGATGGTGATCTCAGTAGCACCATTGAAAGCAGCTTCCACTTTGTTTGGCTCCAAGTCGTTAACCAGCAGCACCAGTGGATCCGTCGCTGGAGCACTCAGCTTCACGGTGACCAACTTGTAATCGGCAGTCTTGAAACTACGGTTCAGAAGATTGATGGCTGTGTATCCTTTAGCAGGATATTCCACACTGACGGGGTAATTGACGCTCTCTGGTTTGATACTACCTCCAGAAACTGTCAACTGCTTTTCTGACTGAGCAAACGCGCATACAGCACTTGCAATAAATACCATTAAAAACAAAAACTCTTTCATAATTGCCGTAATTTGATTTGATTATAAATATATTAATTATTACAATTCTGTTATATCCCACTTAAAGACGGCTCCACTCTTCCTTCCGGGAAGGGTTCCGTCCCAGTCGGCGGCATATGTCTCCCCCTGTTTCCGGATTCAGACCGATATATCTGTTGGTCTTCAGAGAAAGCAGCATAAACTCTCCGTGAAGCAAATCCTGCCACTGCAACAGGCAGCCCTCATTTTCCTCTTTCACAAACCTCACGTCACCGGAGAGGCCTTTGCCCATGACGCATAGGAAGCCGACATCGTTCATCGCTTCGAGCACGAAGCGGCCTTGACCACGGTCATGAACGGTGAAGATACAGTCATCTCCGTCATAGTTGTCGGCTCCTGCCCATGCTGTATGCAAGATTCCACGGGGCAAAGCACACATACGCTGCAAGTTGCCAATGTTGAGTATGTGGATATCCTTATCCAATGGGATGTTTTTTGAGCGGTCGGCCAAAGGCTCAGTAACGGTGAAATTGTCAAATTGTGCACAACCGCCTTCCTGTCCCGACTCGTTGAATGCGAACAGTGCGTAACGGGCACCTTGGAAGGTCTTGGTCTGGTAGGGCACAAGCAGGTCTTTGACAACCTCCTTGAAATTCACGCCATCAAGACTGTAACTGAATGTGGCCCTCTCATTTTCAAAATCACCTTTTATTCTGAGCCACACCTTGCTCACTTTAGTTTCAAGATTGCGGGTCTCATCGGTTCCGAGATCGTAATACAACAACAGCAAAGCGCCATTCTCCTTCTTCAGAGCCAACATCTCATACGGAATATTGAACAAGCCGAAACCGGCAATATCACCGTCTTTCAGACGCGAGCCGTCTAATTGTACGGTAGCCTCTGAGACAGGCCCCATACCACGTTGTGTCAGCGTGTTGCGCGCATAGTACAAATCCTTGGCCGGCAATGTGTTCAGACACAACTTGCCCTTGCCCAGACTCCACTTGCCATCAACAGGAATATGGTTCCACTGCCAGATAGGCTGCAATACCTTACCATCGAAATTGTCGGAACGCTGGTAGGGGGCATGAGGCTCTGGTTGAATCGTGGTCTTAGGCTTGATCCATGTACGAGGGGTGCGACCCAGATTGCCGGGAAGCCCGAAGTAAGGCCATCCGTCTTCCCAAGTGATGGGCGATAGGCTGGTGGTGCGTCCTACGGCACGAAAATCCTGCATGGAAAATCCCCACCATTCACCTTCCCTCGTCTGCACGATACCACCTTGATGCAAGGTGGCACAGCCCATAGCATTAGCTTTGGGATCCCATGTCTGGATGCGATATTTTCCTTTCTCCGGCATCTTATTATCCATGCCCAGATTGGAAATCCAGGTAGCAGTACCTATTCCTAGTGTCTCTCGGCAGCTGATACAACGGGTTTCGTAGGGACCGTCCAGACGGTCGGCGCGAGCACACATCATACGCCCCATGGGATTATAGTCGGCACTGATGATATAATACTTTCCATCGATGATATAGGCATGATGACCTTCTCCCATGGCATTGCCACAAGGAATGATAACATGGTCGCTACCATCCACATAGCCACTGAAATCGGGTTTTATTTCAATGGCATGGACTTCGTCATAACCATAGATGGCCCAAATCTTCCCATTGTCATAGAGCACAGAGGGTCATGTATCCATCCACCCATATTGTAATGCTTCCAAGGGCCTTTAGGGTTGTCGGATACATACACCTGCATGCCTATGCCGTTGATATTGGAGAAGATATGGAATTTACTATTGAAGTAGCGAATGCACGGGGCCCAGATGCCCTGTCCGTAGGCTTCCTTACCATCCTCCAGACGGAAATGGGGGTCGTCGATCTCCAGCCGGTCGAAAGCATAGCTACAGAAGTCCCAGTTCACCAAATCTTTCGATTCCAGCACCATAAGTCCTGGATTACAATGCATGGTTGTTCCAACCAAATAGAACGTATCACCCACTCGAATCAAATCAGGGTCGGAAAACTCATCATAGAACAGGGGATTGGTGTAGGTGCCGTTCCCATTATCAGCAGTCCATGACTTCTGTTGGGCAAGCATAGGTATGCTCGACAACAAGAGAGCGAATAGGATAAAAATATTTTTCTTCAGCATAGTATCTTATTTAAATTGCCAATAATCAAAGTTAAACAGTTTCGTACACATCCTACCTTTGAACACCAGATAAATGTCATGCTTGCCGATGATAGTTTCTGTGACAGGGACGCTCACCGTGGTCCAATCTTCCCATCCACCAGTGATCGGCACCTCCACCTTGGCTATGGTCTTGCCATCCGTGCTGTCAAGATGAACCTCTATCTGGCCACCGTGTTGTGAACTGGCCACACGTGCCTCCATCGTCTTGGCAGCGCGACTGAAGTCCACATTGCGCAACTGCAGATAGTCGCCGTTTTGAATGTCAGTGACATAGACACCGACATGCTTGTTGCTTTCCGTCTTCAAGCCCTCCGACCACGCCATAGTCTCTGCTTCTACGCGCTTAAAGGGATTCAGCGCGCCCACGGACTCCAGAGGCTCCTGGCTAAGAATTATCTCAGGAATGGTGCCATCTGCGTTATAGGAGAATTTCTGAATGGCTACAGCACGGTTGAAACCACTGCCACCAGGCAGTCTGCCACAATGGAACACGAAGTAGTCATTACCCTTGAACTTTGCCACGCCGGCATGGTTGGTCCAGCACCAAGTGTCCTGAGAACGGATAATATTACCATTGGCGTCCTGCAGACGCATCACCTGACCCATATACTTCCAGGGACCAGTGGGCTTTTGCTCATCGAGTAGGCGATATGTTCGGTAACGCCTCCGGCAGCATACATCAGATAGTACTTTCCGTCGCGCTCATAAAAGAAGGGGCCCTCCTCGTAGAGATCCTTATAATCGACAGGCTTCGTATTGGGTTCCAACACTTCGGGACCTCCGAATGATTCCTCATCTTGGACGAACTTCCACACGCCATCCTTCACCTTAGTAACATGCTTTCCCTTAATCTCAAAACTGGTGTCATAGGATATCATATCCTTGTTCAACTTACAGCACCACAGGCCGGGATTGCCCCAATAGAGGTAGGCATCGCCATGTGAATCAACAAAAGCAGTGGGGTCGATATATCCACCCGAACCTTCCACGATGGGATGTCCCAGAGGATCCACGAAGGTCCCGTAGGTGAGTCAGCGACAGCAACACCGATAGCCATTTCATGCGTCTGGCGCGACGTGCAGCATACATACCAATAGAAATGGCCGTTGCGCTCGATACACTGTGAAGCCCATGCTCCCCCACTCAGCCCATTTGAACGTTTCGAGTGACAGAGGAGCGCCGCAGTCGGTCCAGTTAACCATATCTGCCGACTTATACACTCTCCACTCGTTCATGACAAACTCTTTGTGTTGACCATCCTCATCGTGACCTGTATAGACATAAAAGGTGTCCTTATATACCATGGGCGCAGGATCAGAAGTATAGCAAGTCTGCACGATTGGCTTCTGTGCCTGACACATCAGTACCGAAGCCATAGCCACCAAAAGAAAATTTACTCTCCGTTTCATCTATTCAACATTATTTATTATTGCATTGACTATTTCTAGCTCACTCCACTTCAGAGCTTTCCTGTCCAGTAGCCCATCCCAATAGAAACAGGGGATGCCATACTTGGCAGCCTCCCTGACCGTATAGCGGGTGTATTTCACTCTCTCCTCCAAATTTCCCTTATCCAGCGCGCGATACTCACCCAGAAGAAGAGGTATACCTTGGGCCACGAAGCGTTCGTTCAGACGTCGGAAGAGCGTCGTCACTTCCTGCTCAGCTTTCGCGTCGAAGACGGTGGTAGAGTAATTGTCAGTAGCATCTGTGAAGCTCCAGGGACAATAGGCATGTACCTCAACGGCCAGATGATTTTCCACCACATCCTTCGGCATGGCAAAGTATTTGAGGGTTGCATCCGACGTGCCAGCACTGTATGTGTTGACGATAAGGTTTCGCTTGCGGTTGTTCCCCCCGTCTTCCTGACCACATCCACAAAATCTTGGGCGAAGGCGTTGACAGCTTTATAACTGTCGGCGTCCGACTCGTGCCAATTGGGCTTCAGGTCGAGTATTTCGTTATAACCTTCAAACAACAGTTTAGAATCATACTTCTTAAACCTGTCGGCTATCTGCTTCCACAACTTGCGGAATTTGTCCTTCGCTCCCAGATAGGTGTTCCAATCGGCCCTTATCCAGCCATCAGTACCGGTATCATGATGCACATTGACGATGCAATACATGTTTTCGTCGAGGACATACTTCACCACCTGTTCCACACGATCCATCCACTCCTTGCGCACATTGCCGCCCTCGTCCATGTGTTGTGACCAAGTGACAGGCACGCGTATGGCATTGAAACCTGCCTCTTTCATCATGTGAATCATCTCGGGCGTGGTGACAGGCTGCCCCCATCCCGTTTCAAAATCGCTCACCTTGCTGCCATAGGGTAAATCATTACGCACGGCATCCAGCGAATTAGCCAAATTCCATCCGGCATGTATGCTTTTCAGCGCCGACTGGACCGTTTCCCACCCGCTTGATGCCGGGCACAGGCTGGGAAACATCACGCAACAAACAGCTAAAATAAGAGTCCTAATCATATTGCTATATATTATTCAAATTTCCATTCATCAAACTGATAGTTGCCGTTCTCGGAGATGAAATACACATTCTGCTGGCCCCTGACCTTACCTTTGATAGAAGCCTTCACATTCTTCCAGTCGTTGCTGTTGACCGATACCTTGGCTACAGGCTGTGAGTCAGGTGTACCGATGCAAACCTTGAATGAGCCATGTCCCTTCACCTTGCAGACAATCTGCTTGGGCGACTTGCTGAATTTAGCTCCACGTACCATGACGGTCTGGTTGGCGCCGGTAACATCAAGCACGGTGTTGCCCACGGTCTCGGTCTCTGCAAAGGTGGCGTTCAGCGTTCCGGCAACGGTCTCTGTCTGCTGAATCTGGAAGGGGTTGAGAGGACGAATCTGATCGACACCCTTACGTGTCATCTGCGTCATCTTGATTTTCACATTCTTCTCATCCACGTCAATCTTATCCACACAGATACTTCTAAATCCGCCGTCAAAATCATGATAGTCTTTCAGCAGGAGATTATGATAGAAAATATACCACTGTCCTTCATACTTCAGCAAATGTGTATGATTATTACAATAAGACATACCATACTCACCTGGATTTTTAAGATAATTGTTCTCGTAGGTCCAACTATCTTTCTGCATTGGCATGGTGCTGGTCATATAAACCATGCTGCATGTGGAGGGTTTACCGTCGGCGTTGTTGTATGGCCACTCATTACGAGACATCCAGTTGGTATTATATGTATAAACCCACTTTCCATTGATATAATCAAGTTCATTCGCCTCGAAATGATAGGGAGCAGGTATCTCCCGATACGCTTTCTATGCCAAGCATATCGGGGGTGAGCTTAGCGATTCTGGCATTGCCGGGGATGAGGTCGGTGCCATGCAACTTATTTTTGTCTCCACCGCCAAAGGATACCCATGCCTGGCCTTTATCGTCAATCACTGCTCCTGGGTCGAACGGGCAAGAACATCCGTTAAGTTCGGGAGTATCCCAGTCAAAGAAAGTACGACCCTTGGGATCACTCCAGGGACCTACAGGTGAAGTGGAGCTAATCATACCTGTACTTCCGCCATTGGCGAAGAACATATAAAAATGGGTCTTCCCATCACTCTCTTTCCTGGAAATGATACTAGGAGCCCAAGAAACTCCTGCCCATGGTTTACATATCTCTGTCGTCTTGATTGTTCCGTGATATGTCCAGTTCACCATATCATTTGTCGATGCCATGACAAGCGTCTTAATATAAGCATAGTTGTTTTCGTTGTCCTCACCCACAGAGTCGCACTGTTGCTGATCATTAGTACCATATACATAAACCCTGCCATTATGAACTATCGCAGTGGGGTCTGCATTGAAATTAAAATCCAGAATAGGATTGTTGCAATCTTGTGTGGGGTCGATATGCATCTTAGGAGTACTATCTTGCATAACCACATGTTTATTCTCTATCTGCGCACATATATCGACACAGCAGAACAGAGCATACATGAAAAATAATGTTATTCGTTTCATATTCACTTTTTATTTATTAATCGTTTTATATCCACTTTTTATTTACTTGGAGCATTATCCATTATTATTTTCAGAATTTCCGGTTCCTTCCATACTAAATTCTTCCGGTCGAGCAAATCCATCCAGCGGAAACATACTATACCATATTTGGCGGCAGCTCCTATAGTATATCCTGCATGGTTCACACGTGCTGCCATTGGCTTGGACGCATCACTACCGGTTTCTCCTATTATTAATGGTATGCCTTGAGAGACAAACCGCTTGTTAAGATGCGCCATCGTTGCATCCAAGTCAGCCTTGTCGACTTCATTGAAATCCTGCTTACTATCTTCACCAATGACAAGCGAAAATTCGTATGGATCATAACAATGTACCTGCACCATCAAACGATCTTGTATGATGTCATTAGGTAAAGAGAAATTATTAATTGTCTCCTCCAGCGGACACGCACTATAGGTGTTAATGCAGAGACAACGATAGCGATTGTTACCACCGGTGGAACGAACCACGTCAACGAAATCTTGGGCCAATGCAGCTTGGGCTTTGTATCCATCAGTTGTCTTAGGAATATTCCAGTAATTATTTTCGTCGAGTAATTCATTATAGCTCTCGAACACCAAAAGATGATTATAATCCTTGAACCTTTCAGCTATCTGATTCCATATACTCTTATACTGGGCACTAATAGTGCTGTAGTTGGTCCAATCGGCGAAGAGCCATCCTCTTCCGTCACCTGTTTCGTCGCCTGTTCCACCATCATGATGCATATTCAGCACACAATACATGTCTCTGCTGACCACATAATCGACAACTTCCTGTACACGATCCATCCAGTTATCCATGATCTTTCCATTATCATCAAGGTGTGGATACCATGTCACGGGTACACGTATGGCGTTGAAGCCGGCTTCCTTCATCATCTGTATCATCTCACCTGTTGTCACTGGCTGACCCCATCCTATTTCATAATCGGTGGCTTTAGCGGTGTATTTGTCCAACCATAGACCGCTACAATCCAAAGTATTGCCAAGACACCATCCAACTCTCATGTTTTTTACTGCCTCGGAAGCGGTCTCCCATTCTGCGTTGGGAGCCAATATATGGTTTGACTGTGATATGACAAGTTGTTTCTGCATCTGTGCAGTACTTAATATCACCGTTGCATTACGAATGTCGCTAGTGGTGTTTTCATCTACCGTAATTGATATCGTACGAGGATTATCCACAGTTGCTTCACCAAATTTATTTGATAGCTTACACCATTTAGCGTCACATGTCAGACTCCAAGAAGATGATGCATACAATGTGAGCAATACGGTTTGGCGATCCTTGCCTACCTCTATTTTCTCAATCTCACTGCCATTTTGTACAAGTCTGCACACAGCAGGGTCCTCGTAATCACCAATATTATCTGAACTGCATGTGCAGATAATTATAGAGAGAACAATGAATACGTTCCATTTAAGCATATCGGATAATAATTTCATTTTGTTGGTATATATACTAGGCGGACAGAAATACACCTAAAGGAGAAACGCCGTACCAATAACGGCCTGTGCCACCCAGTCATAAATATTCGCGTCTTTACCATTAGATTTTTTTACATTATTAGTATAATCCTTTTATAAATAAGAACTATCTGCCAAGACTTTTGCAGACTAGTGCATTTTAATGCCTCCGCCCTGACTCGTTTAATATCCAATGAACTAAATAATCCATCACTAAATGACTGTTTTTCCATATTCTTCATATACTATTAGATTAAATTTAAAATCGTTAACCTGGTCTTACCAAAGTATCTTTTTTTAACCACAAAATTATGTATTCGACATGTAACTTCGCCTCTGTAATGTTATTCATATAGGGAGCGTTTTAGAAACGATGGGGTGAATTTGTTTTATAAAGGGGATTCATTTGTTTTCTCCCTGTTTCCCTTTATACTTAAAGCACTCAAAATCAGCACACATATTTGATTCTTTAGAAGCTGATACAGCATAAAGTCCCAAGACGACTCCGGTAAATCCACCTGCTGTTTCAGTGCTTAAATAACGCGTGTTCATCTTACCCAGATCATAATATATTCCATTCACCTTATAACCGAAATAATAGTAATTGATATCCGACTTCACCACCAATTCCACTTCACCATCCGCCGGCAGAGAAACTTCTTTGGCACAATGGGTAATCTCTCCCAGTTTATACCGCAAACCAACAGAACGTTTCTGATCCTTATCCTGACGGACAAATAAATCATAGTGAGAATGAAACTCCATAAAAACGGAAAGTCCCGCTTCATCATTTACTCCCGCTTTCTGCAAGACTACCGGAGCGGATGCTTCCATATCAAAGTGTTCCTGTCGCAAGGCGACAAAGGTAGGACTTTTCCAGTCACTTAGCGTAACTGGAGTTGCTATCAAACGAAGTTTGCCATCTTTGGTAAAAGTATAATTCTTTGCTTCCGGATTTTGCAAATGAATCCATTCGGGAGAAAGTTTTCCTTCTTTAAAGTCTATCCGTTCCGGTCTGCCTTTCATTTCCTGTTGAGGCAGAGTGGTTACATCCATCTCCAAAGAAATAGTTCCGTTGGCATTGACCACAGGCTAGGCAGCCTTATCCCAACGCACCGGAGCCAGATACGTTTCACGTCCCAATGTATGATGAGTTCCCGGCATAATTCTGTATGCCAGGCACACCATCCACCAAGAACCATCGGTGCCTTCCACTAGGTCAGCATGCCCTGTTCCCTGAATCGGACTGGATTGTCCCGACTCATTGGCATGGGTCAGAATAGGATTTGCCGGATTTCCCTGATAAGGACCGTCTATGTAACGACTGCGGGCAATGGTTACTTTATGTCCCAATTCCGTACCGCCCTCTGAAATCAGCAGATAGTACCAGCCGTCTTTCTTATAAATGTGCGGACCCTCGGCATATCTGCCTCCAGTGCCGTTCCATATTCGTTTGGAAGAAGAAAGCTGTTTGCCTGTCATGGGGTCAATCTCACACAGGTTGATGTATCCATCCGGATTACTGACCATAAAACATTTGCCATCTTCAAAATAAAGCGAAGGATCGATGCCTCCTTGTTCGAGCCAGACAGGTTCCGACCATTCACTACGGGGATCAGTAGTATGTACCAGGAAATTCCCCTTACCGGAAACGTTAGTCGTAATCATGTAAAACACTCCATCATTGTAACGAATGGTAGGAGCAAAATACCGCTTCCCGAATTGGCATTAGTCAGATCAAGCTGGGACGGACGAGTCAGACAGTTTCCTATCTGCTCCCAATGCACAAGGTCTTTACTATGAAACAAAGGCACTCCGGGGAAATATTGAAAGCTGCTGTTGACTAAATAATAATCATCCCCTGCCTTGCAAACACTTGGATCGGGATGGAAACCGGGAATTACAGGATTACTGTAACCTTGAGCCGATGATTTGCATACAAAACAAAGCGAGATGAAAATAAGAAATAAAGCGTTTCGCATATTATATAATTTAAGAGTTAAACATCTTTTGCCGGCCGACGATACAAAAAGTAGATGTTTTTCCCCAAGAAGACATGGTATTTCGTTCACACCCAGTCTGCCAAATGTTTTACCCATACGCACAAAATGTATCTTATTGGGGCATCATATGTATTCAATTGCATTTCGCCCTTTCGAGTGACTGCAAATCTTTCTACATTTGTGGTAGATTTTAAGTCTCACTCTAAAAATATCAACTCATGAAAAGCATTAAGAAAATGGTATTAGTATCAGCCTTTGCCGGTACCTGCCTTACAACTCACGCGCAGGCTACCCCTCCCGCCATCCCAGCCGATCCGGCTATTGAAGCTAACATCTGGAAATGGCTTCAAAAAATGACTCTCGAACAGAAGATCGGTCAGATGTGTGAAATCACCATTGATGTGGTGTCTGACCTTGAAACCAGCCGTGAGAAAGGATTCTGTCTAAGCGAGACGATGCTCGACACGGTTATCGGTAAATATAAGGTAGGCTCACTACTGAATGTCCCTCTGGGAGTAGCACAGAAAAAAGGAGAAGTGGGCGGAAGCCATCAAGCAGATACAGGAGAAATCAATGAAAGAAATCGGTATCCCGTGCATCTATGGAGTAGACCAGATTCATGGAACGACCTACACGCTGGACGGAACGATGTTTCCGCAAGGCATCAACATGGGAGCCACTTTCAACCGGGAACTGACAAGGAAAAGTGCCGAAATATCTGCCTATGAAACCAAAGCAGGATGCATCCCCTGGACGTTTGCCCCGTTGTCGATTTAGGTCGCGACCCGCGCTGGGCACGTATGTGGGAGAACTATGGAGAAGATTGTTATGTAAATGCAGAAATGGGCGTGTCGGCCGTAAAGGGATTTCAGGGAGAAGATCCGAACCGCATCGGAGCATACCATGTAGCTGCCTGTATGAAGCATTATATGGGTTACGGTGTACCCGTTTCCGGGAAAGACCGTACTCCTTCTTCCATCTCACGCAGCGATATGCGTGAAAAACACTTCGCTCCTTTCCTGGCGGCCGTGCGTCATGGTGCATTGAGCGTGATGGTGAATTCTGGCGTTGACAACGGCCTGCCTTTTCATGCCAACCGTGAATTACTGACCGACTGGCTGAAAGAAGACTTGAACTGGGACGGTCTGATTGTAACAGACTGGGCGGACATAAACAATCTCTGCACACGGGATCATATTGCTGCCACCAAGAAAGAAGCTATCAAGATTGCCATCAATGCCGGAATCGACATGTCAATGGTTCCTTACGAAGTGAGTTTCTGCGATTATCTGAAAGAGTTGGTTGAAGAAGGAGAAGTATCTATGGAACGCATCGACGATGCAGTAGCCCGTGTGTTGCGTTTGAAATATCGTCTGGGATTATTCGACAATCCGTATTGGGACATTAAGAAGTATGACAAGTTCGGTTCTAAGGAATTTGCGGCCGTTGCCCTCCAGGCTGCCGAAGAATCGGAAGTGTTATTGAAGAATGACGCACATACCCTGCCGATAGCGAAAGGCAAAAAAGATTCTGCTGACCGGGCCGAACGCAAACTCCATGCGTTGCCTGAATGGCGGATGGTCGTATAGCTGGCAGGGACACGTTGCCGATGATTACACGCAGGCATATCATACAATCTACGAGGCTTTGTGTGAGAAATACGGAAAAGAGAATATTATCTACGAACCGGGAGTCACCTATGCTCCTTACAAAAACGATAACTGGTGGGAAGAAAACAAACCGGAAATTGAAAAACCGGTAGCAGCGGCAGCACAGGCAGATATTATCATCGCCTGCATTGGCGAAAAACTCTTATTGCGAAACTCCCGGCAACCTGACGGATCTTACCTTATCGGAAAATCAGCGCAATCTGGTTAAGGCTCTGGCCGCTACGGGTAAACCTATCGTTTTGGTTCTGAACCAGGGACGTCCGCGTATTATCAATGACATAGAGCCTTTGGCAAAAGCTGTCGTCAACATCATGCTGCCAAGCAATTACGGTGGCGATGCACTTGCTAACTTATTGGCCGGTGATGCCAACTTCAGTGGAAAAATGCCGTTTACTTATCCCCGCCTAATCAACGCTTTGGCGACTTATGACTACAAGCCTTGTGAAAATATGGGGCAAACGGGAGGTAACTACAATTATGATTCGGTGATGGATATTCAATGGCCGTTCGGCTTCGGATTAAGCTATACCAATTATAAATATAATAACCTAAAAGTAAACAAACCGACTTTCAATGCCGATGATGAACTGATATTCACGATTGATGTAACCAATACGGGCAAAGTTGCCGGAAAAGAAAGTGTGTTGTTATTCTCTAAAGATCTGGTGGCAAGCAGTACACCGGACAATATCCGCCTGCGGAACTTTGAAAAGATCTCTTTGAAACCGGGAGAAACAAAGACTGTTACGTTGAAACTAAAAGGAAGCGATTTGGCATTTGTCGGGTATGACGGTAAATGGAGACTAGAAAAAGGAGATTTCAAGATCAAATGCGGTGACCAATGGATTGATATTGTATGCGATCAGACGAAAGTGTGGAATACTCCGAATAAAAATACTCTTCGCAAATAAGCTTCTTCTCATATATAAAAAATCACTTTTCTCTATCACCTATCACCAACGGCAATCAAATACCTTATTCATCGAGGTTTCCGGCGGTGATAGGTTGTTTTTCAACCTATCACCACATCTGTCACCTATCACCGCAAAAGCACTACTTTCATCACATTTTTGCAAAGACAACCTGAATAACTATGACTTAGAGAGCCATTTTTTTCTTTTCTTCACAGGAGCCATCACCAATTTAGTATGCAGTTCTTTGATTTCACATAAATCGAACTTTTCCTGTATATACACATACATGATGACCAAATGGATAAGTTCTTTATTCGGACATGAGAATTCATCTTTAGACAGCCCGTCTATCACTATATTCAATAAACAGAGAGAACACTGCAATTCAGCTTTTGACAATTGGTCTACGCTTTCAATATTTGCAAAGCTAGGCCAGTTTTCTTTCATAAAACTAAGCTTGTCGACGGAGCGTTCTAAATCGTGCTTCATCAGGCAGGAACAGGAACAAGTAAGGTCACTCATAACTATCATTTTTTAATTATGTGTTCCCGTTTGCCAATAAAAAGGCGCGGAAACTATTACTGTACTATCCCCTAGAAGGCTCTGGTAAGCCCGTAATCGAATAATAAGCAATAGCTCCACGCCCGTTGGGGTATATAACAAATATATATACGACATGGACGTGGAGACCAGTTACTTATTATCTGCGATTACCAAATTTACCAGATTTTCTAAGGCAGATAATAAAAACACTTTCTCCAATTCAAAAGTAAACGTATCTTCTCTCTGAAGACACGCTACAAATATAACTATATTTTTCAGACAATGCCACTGTTATCACAGTAAAATAGTTTAATTCTCCCTTGCCCTATATCTATCAAATAGAACAAGGCATATAAATACCTACAACAAGTAGGAATACTTTGCTTTTCTCCCTGATATAGTTTATCTTTGCTACCGATATAGTTACTTCGTCACAGCCGTGACGAATTCCTCCCACGGCCGTGGAAAGATCCTACCACAGCCATGAAGAGATCTCACCACGGCCGTGGGAGATTAATGATAAAGGCACTGTAAAGCAACTATACCTACACTTTAATCCAAGAATAAAGGCAGGACACTTATATAAAGCCGCTTGATAACAAACAAACAACAGCTATATAACAACAAATCCCCCTAAGTCCAAAGATTGATTAGTTTTACAACAAAGAAAAAAACAACGCCCTTATAGGACTAACAACAGCAAATTATAAATACGTAGTCATATAAGGCGAAAACAAATTAATAATGGCAATACAATTTGAATTGTACAAGACTCCCCGTCCCAAGGATGAGGAAGACAAAGAAGTGTATCACGCACGTGTAGTCAACTTCCAACACATTGACACAGACTATTTGGCAAAAGAAATCCAGATAGCAACTTCTCTAACTGAAGGGGATGTAAAGTCAGTTCTCGAATCCCTAAGTCATTTTATGGGGGATCGTCTTCGGGAAGGACAAAGCGTCCATCTGGATGGCATCGGTTATTTCCAGATAAAGCTGAATAGTCAAGAACCTATCACTTCGCCCAAACTAAAAGCGAATCAGATAAAACTCAAAGCCAACATCAGTTTTAAAGCGGACGTCAAACTGAAAAGGTCAGTCAGTGTTGTTCATGTGGAGCGAAGTAAACTGAAACCCCATTCGGCTGTCCTTTCAAATGACGAGATAGACAAATTGCTGACAAACTACTTCAAGAGCAACCCTGTATTAACCCGTCGCGACTTTCAAGGATTGTGCGGCTTTGCCCCTACCACTGCCGCACGGCAAATCAAACGGCTGAAAGAGGAGGAGAAGAAGTTGAAGAATATCAATACTTATTATAATCCGATTTATGTGCCGATGCCGGGATATTACGGTAAGGCGGAAATAAACACGAATCAAGAATACAATATAGAAAAAGGAAAATTAAAAGGAGCGAGCATTCAGTTGTTGCAAAATTTGCAACAACTGAATGCTCTTACTATTTCTACCTAACTGATCCAGAAATTGCACAAATTGGTTATTATCCCCGTTTCATTCATTCCTTTCCACTTTCCAATTTCCTTCCTTTGTTATTTCAATCTTCAAATTATTCTTATTGGCAAGAGTAATCCAAACATTACTTTGATGAGTAGCATCCGTTTGAGCAGAAATAGCTTTCACTATGTCTTCAGCTTTCCATAAAGCAGTGTGAGGAACAATAATAGTTACGAACGTAACAGCAGAACCGGGGATTACCTTTTGTTTGGCAAAAGTTGTAACAGGCTTAACTGTATACTCCTGTTGTTGCACCCCAAAATGACGCCCCTTCTGTTCCTCAAAGTAAACTAATAATTGATTTGTTTCAATATCTTTCCCCGAACGATCTTTCCACTTTTTATTCTCTCCTGTGGAATTGAACCAATTCTTACCGCTTTTATCCAACGAATAAAGTTGCCATAAACTGCCGGCGGTATAACCTTCCGTTCCTGCCCCAGGCAATAAATGATCCTGTATAACAAGTATTCCTTCTTTTGTGAGCACCATATTCCGTTGTAGGACAGATCCATCCACACATTGGTCATCCAACACAATTCGTCCATAAGAATCTCCTCCCGCGTTTCTGCCATGGCTTCTCTTACTGTGTTCGGATTAAACAATGTTCCTACTTTCTCGTGAATATATTCCTCACCCGGATGAGAAACCTTATTATAGGCGCGTATCATAAAATCTAATACCGATTTCTTCGCTCCGCTTTTTGCCGTATGCTTCCAATCACAACCAATATACCGATAATCATTCAGACTAAAATCTGCGGCTACATCCAGATTCACAAAACAGACATTCTTGTCCGGAAGAACAACTTTCACAGCTTTTCCTTCTTTACCCAAGTCAACCAAAGTCACGTTTTTTACTCCAGTTCTCTAACGTGCTACAGTCATGCAGCAACCTGTTTCCTGCCTTTCCAATCAACCGGACATTCTTAATATAAATCTCTTCACCCGGTTCTCCCTGAAAGCGGAATGTCATCTTTCTCATCCCCGCATTGCAGTATCACCGGAAATCTCCGTAGACTGACTGAAATCAACACAATCTGTAAACCAGCTATTAGTGAACAACCGGCTGCCCTTCTCATCAAACGGGAATCCACTCCCGTTCTCTTTCATCAGAACGACAGTATTGCCATGACGCACATCGGTAGCATGCCTCTGTACACCATGAAACAGAGGGTTATCATCCACTTCAAAGTAATTAATCGTACCACGCAGATTTGGATGCTGATGAGTGCCGGATGCATACAAGTCACTCATTATAAACGGGGTTCCCGCTTCAGAAGAGGCTCGCAATAGCAGCTGGTCGGGTATATCCGTTTTTCCCTTCCGGTTTGTACGGGTGGTGACCAGAGAAGTACGAACAGGAGAATCTGATTTTTCAAAAAGGTAGGCAACAGGGCTACCTCTGCAAGAGCAGCCCAATCACAGGCCTGCCGAAGATTCCATCCCGGTTTGAAGTACTTAATATCTAAATTAGGGTATCCGATAGTAAATAACTTCCAGGCAGCTTTTCGAAAAGAAGCATCACCGGTCAGGCGTGCCATCTTTTCAAATACCAGTATCCAGTTGTTATAGGCAAAGAAATAATCATCTCCATATTCGGGCATATAACCGCTGGGAGCCTGTTGGTCACGATAGCGTTCGAACCACCGTCTTATTTCCGGAGTCTTCAACAACGCCACTTTATCACTCTCAATGGCAATATTGATGATGTCATTCAAATGAATGGAAGCATAGAGAGTCGCAGTTTCATCTACGTCTTTATTACGATACCAAAAGTGCCACATCTTATCAACATACTCTTTCCAATGGGAAACGCCCGGAGCATCGGGGAACAAATTACACATCCGTACAAACCCCAATGCACGTTCCTGTCCCTGATTATTATCAATTACAAAATCAGGATCAAAGTGAAGATCGGCAAAACGAATCATCACTTCATCAGCTCCCATTGGCAGACGGTCATTGTCCTGCAATATTTCATAGGCCAGCGCCAAGTTCTGCAATGCAAAGAAATCATCCTTGCCGTGCATCAGTTTCTCATTTTTCTTCCATTCACGAATGGCATTCCCAAACACCTGCTCTGACATATCCAGGTAACGCTTCTCGTGCGTTGCCTTATAGAAAACAGCAGATGCCGACATCAGATTAGTCACCCAACGGACATTTTTAGCCCTTATTTCTTTTACGATCCGTTCCTCACTGTATTTCTGCGTCAGCAAATCAAAAGCTGCAGAAGCCTTAGGGAGAAAATCCGCCCGGCATAACTCCTGTGCATAAACATTACATACCAGCAATAATCCGATAAGCAAAAAACAAGATTTCAGTTTCATAGCCTTCATAGCCGATCTATTAATTATTCACGAATTTATAAACTCTCCATTCCGAAAGACCGCACACAGCAAAGATGTCCGTGCAGCAACGAATAGATTAAAACTATTCTAACTGTAAGTTTTCTGTTCCTGTTGCCGTATGGAATTGCACACTATTACTACCCGCCTTTTGTTGCATATAATCACTTTTGGATATGTATTCAGTATTTAAATCCACAGCCTTGCCGTTGACCTTATATTGTCCGTTATATGACATTTCCGGTGAAAAGAAAGTCAGCTCCAATACATCCCCTTGAATATTGGTGTAAGATATGGACGGGGTATCACTCGTTTCATAGTCAGCAGAAAGCTGAAGTTTTACTTTTGCAGCAATGTCACCGGCAAACTTTTTCAATTCAGCATCCATATCACCTTGAGCATCTTTGTATCGTTCAGTAATCTCTGTTGTTTCCAACACCCAAGAGCCCCTACGGCGGTTAACATCTTTAAGCGTCAGTATATGGTGATCTTTGATACCATACTTATTATCTTGCAAGCCGAAATCCCAGTCTTCAGGAGTAGCAAAGGCAAACATCATCGAACCGGTATGGCATAACACCCACCGCATACCATTAATTTCTCTAATCATTTTCGTTTTAATCCCTTTACGAGTGAAAGGCACATACATCTGATAGAACTTAGGTTGGTCCATATAATCCTCCGCCACATTATACACCCCGATAGCACTTCTTTCATACCCTAACACCCTGTGATAAGGATTTTCCCCATATCCCGGTTTATTTGATACCGTCTGATAGCTTTGCGGACGTTCGGGATTATCATGGCACACACTGAATACGGAGGCTTCAGACAGATCAGACTGCCACACCAAATGCAGATTTTTAGTTTCCTTAAAAGCATAAGTATACTGGAAACCTTTCAACTTATTAGAAAAAGCCTCTATCGTTTGTGTGGATAAGCCATAGTTTTTACTTTGATACGTATATCTGCAACAGAAATGATCGTCGTTTATACGCAAAGCCTCAAAATGATAGGGGTATTGCTTACCGGCATTGAGCGACTGAAGGTAAGGGAGAGGTTTGACATTACGTTGGTAAGCCATCCAGAAATTGAAACAGGCAAAATTATCTTTACCGGCATCCAAACGAATCTTACGCTCATTCTGTCCTCCGTAAAACAGCCAGGCCAACTGCCCAATCTGCACGTCTACACTCAAATTTCCGGTACATAAATTCGCCCAGCCTTTACAACGGGAAGGATTGGCACAATAAAGTCCCTGATTCCAAGGTAACAGCAGCTGTGCCACCATGTGTTGATAAATCGTCGCAGCGGTTTTTCGAATTTCTTCATCCCGGCTAAATTCTGCAAGCATCCTCACATACTGAAGATTTATTCCCAAATAAGTAAAAGCGTCGGCTTCAGGGCAGTTGTCTGTGAAGAAAGATTTCAAGGTTTTCAGTATTCTGCCATGCAAATAGCTTTTTAGCTGGGAAGAAGTTTGCCCGTCCGCATCCACAAAATCAGACCATTCTTCAGCACAAAGGAAACCACTTGCCTGTCGCATCATCCTCATATTCAGCGTACCTTTATCAGTTGCATACTTCCCTAATTTCATGAAATCCTTTATCTTCTTCTGCAACTGTTCCGACATCCGGGTCTTCGTAAGCATATATCCATGCATAGTAGCATGCACAAAGAACTCCAAATCGGAATCTGAATGATAAACCTCATCGATATGTTCCAACTGATATTGATAGATTTCAATCAGTTTGGCCGTTGCTTCCGCCGTTTCATGATTACTCCACAGTCTGGCATAATAGAACGGAGCCAGATACTTGATACTGTAACCTTTACCCGGAGACACCCGGAGCATACAGTCGATAAGCGACTTTCCCCTTTCTTCATAAGTAGTCCCCCGCATAAAAGGACCAGCCTCTTCTACCTGCCCTTCCTCCGGAGTTGAGGGCAAAGGCTGATTACTGTTTTCCCTGGCATCGCTATCATTACAAGCCGAAGTGCAGAAGAAGAACAACAACAGAGAGAGAACTATATATTGAAAAACTTTCGGTTTCATCTATTCTTTTATTATCAGGTTAATTAATATGTATACTAACAGGATGATTTAAATAATCGGCATACGTATCGACCAGACGAATAAATTCCTCACGTTTAGAGAAATCATCCACTCCTAGTTCCCAGCCGGCATACACCTGATAACGATATCCATTATTACCCGGTTTCAGTTTGGCACACCATGTTTTAAGAATTCCGTTTCCTTCATCGGGTGCATGGAACGTTTCCACTAATTGATCCTTAGGGATTAGCAATGCCATACCCAATTCGTAATCCTTATTCACCGTCTGTTTATCATGTGTAATCATGGAAACCCATTTTCCTGCATACTGCTTCTCTACAAATTCCTTCGTATTGTTATTGGCAACAAGTCCTGTTACCAATACCGCATTCTCCGGAAGCGGCGAAGTACGTATTTCTTCCTCATATCCGTTTTACCTGCCCAGATAGTGACCGTTTCATGAACATCGACTTTTGTTCCCAACACATCCCATCTCGTAAAATCCAACCGGAAGACGGAACGTACAGGTCCTTCCGCTATCACCTCAAAATGAGAAGAATCAATGATGTCCACTGTATCTTTTTGCTCCACTCCCATCCGCAACAGCGTATCCTGCAACTGGATAGCAATTCCTCCCAGTCCGAAAGAATTCGCCACACTTAAAATATCACATCCCCATTCTCTCAACACCTGATAGGTATTGTCAGGATATCCATCTACACGGAGACCTACCGTATCAAGTACCATTTCAGAAACTCTCTTACCAAATAAATCGCGACAGTTCCTACCGTCAAAATAATGGCGGAATCCCACTTTGTCATTCTCCCATGCCGGTCCATCCATCTGATAAGGATAATTGACCGAACGGGGCAGATTCTGCTTTCCATGCGTATCGGAGGATAATTCTTCCACCTGTCCCGGAGAAGTCATCTTCCCATAGCGGATATTGGTACGTCGTTCAAAACCGGATAATCGGCAGCCGACATCCAGTCCAGCAACAGCTCTACCGTTTCATGACCGCCCAAGGTATATACAAAAGCCAGCTCATCCCATAAACCATCCTGATCCATATCGTCCACCTGACAAGGAATATATGTTCCATCCGCTTTCTTCACCACAGGAAGTAATTCGTCTCCAACTGCCCTCAACTCCATACGCGAAAGTCTGAAGCTTTCCTCCACACGCTCTTCATTTATAGGATTCTTCAACACAATAGAGGTAGAGGGCTTCTCCTTGCAAGAAGAAAGAACGAACACCAACGCCCATAAAAAATATATTATTCTCATTTTATTTCTGTTATTTTAGACCCTACCGGGCATTTTAACCGGACATAAACCGGCACGTTATTAATCAGGATAATACTTCTCCGGCGACATATTCGCAGACATATATGGAGGCATCCAGAAAGCTGATTGACGTTTGAACTTCAATGTAACAGCCGGATACCAATTCTTCCACGAAGCGGGATCTGTATTTTCAACAGGCGACAAGGCTCCTTCGCCATTTCCGTTGACAGAGGCCACTGCATATTCATACACCTTCAAACCGTGCCTGTCCTGCAAGCGATTATCCAATGAACCGGGCATTGCAAATGCCTTACAAACTCCTGCTGCTGTCTTATCAACAAAACAATTTGCTTTGCCTTCATATATCAGACGAAATTCCTGTTCCCCTTTACTCTCCGATACAAACGGTATTTCTGTACTCCGAGCACTTTTCCCCATGATATTTCCACCTGGTTATCATCCAGTTTCATCCAGATTCCTTCCGGATAATGAGGAGCTTCACCGGTAACATAAACCGGATATTCCTTAGCGGATGAAGCTGCTCTTTTTGCCATTCATAGCAACAGCACGGATATGTATTTTATCTTTATATCCATCTTTAGACAGCTTATAAGGAGAATGAAGAGTTGTCGTCACTGTTTCCCAATGTTTTCCACCATCCACAGAAACTTCCAGCCGGACGCTCTTCAACCGGTTCGGATTCTGCCAGTAAATCAAGAAATGATTCTTCTCATATTCCACATCTGTGATTTCAGCAGGCAATGGCATTGCTTTTCCGGCTGTGTATTCCAGACTATGTTGTCCCGCCGGAAGGGTTAGCACTGCCTGACCGGCTTTCACACGGACAGGTTGAGCCACTCCATCTATATAAAAAGTCCTTTGGGCGTCACTCCGGTAAGAGTGACCTTTGTTACTTTCAGAGCCTTAAACGTACCGAATAAAGTTTCGTCAACGGCACGAGTCAAAGCAATCGCTGCCTCATCCCCGGCTTCCATCGACAGACCCTAACCCGTCTGCAGCAATCTTAGTACCTCGAATCAAAGCCAACTGCAGACTGCCGTCTTTCATCCGTCGAATGACTCCTGCTTTGCCTTCAAAATCTTCCTGTTCCGTACGATATTCCAAGGTTTTTCCTGCACGAAATACCAAATCCTCACTTTGGGGAGCACGAATACCGATGACTCCTTCAGGATAAGCCCTTCCTTTGCCGGAATAAAATCAGCTACCTCTTCAGTTCCCAATAAAGGAATATTTTTCAATTTTCCACGCAACGGAACCACTTCTCCCTTTTTATGCGAAACCAACGTAAGCAGCGAACCAAACGCATCCCGATAGAAGCCTCTGGAAGTAGCAGTTTCTGCCACAGTCCAATGGTCATCACGTGCTTTTTAGATAGGAAAGTAATTTGGGGATATTCAAATCCTTTCCCGGTGAACCAGGAAAAACGATGTGCCGCTCTCCAATTAGTTCCTGTTTCATCAAAAATCAAATAGTAGTCCGTACCTACCAGCAAAATGCTACGCGACTGATATTCAGGCCAACTATATAAATCTTTTCCGGTGGCAGGCAGTAACTCCGCAAACTGTGCGACACCCAAGTCATACAAGGGAGCAGTCAACTCATTCATGCCGATGGTACGGAATTCCCCGTTCTTCATGACACCGAAGTTAGTGACACCATCCAGATTATTGGTGATGTGATCTCCGGCATTCTCATTCTCATGCCCTGTAAAAATCTGTCCCTGCGCATAAAAGTAAATACCACCGGAATTTCCCTGTGCCTGATTTCCCCAACGATAATTGGGTCCCTTGTCCACCTGCTCCAAATGAATGGATAATTCTTCCGGCGTATCGACTCCCGCACGAAGCACAATGCCGTGTCCCACGTATTTACAGCTTTTCAGATGAGGATTTGTACCCCGGTTATCTACTGTATGAATTCGCTTATACACTTCAGCCCAGTCAGAGTCTTTCAGTTTATGCTCTAACTCTTTGCCAAATGTTCCTGCCCAGAATATATTCTCTGCTACTATCGGATCATAATTAAACAACCATTCACCCAATTCGAACAATGAACTGGGACGATCTACGGTTGTTCCCCCACCATGCGCACCATGAGCGGGATATTGACGGGTGAAAGATTTTTCATCCAAGGCATCTCCCGGCCTCCATCCTTCCGGATAGCCCGGCTGTGCTCCTTCCACATTTCTATAATTATACACGGGAGCGGTCAGCATATCCACCAGCCATTTTCCCCTCTCCGCCATATACGAACTGGCAAAACGGTTTTTCCCGTCATATAATTCACCTGCAATGTTGGAATGCCCTGTCGGACGAAGATAAGCCCAATTATAAACACCCAGGCTTTCTACCCAACGTCCGCCTTTACCTTCGAAAGTCCTTACTTCGGGACGTGTATAAAACACTCCGTATATCTCCAGACATTTCTCGAAAAAGTCCCCCCATTCTTTTGCCATCGGATGCTCCGGAAACAAATAGGCTGTCTGCATCGGGACACACCAACCATCAGCGGCCATATTAGCGGTACCTGCCAATGAATTCCGGATGGCATTCATCTCTTCAAGCATATTCACGTAGCCACCGAGAATAAACAAAGCGTTCACTGTTTTCCGTTGCTTTTCCGTCAAACTCCGGGCATGAAACAAGTATCCTTCTACCAACTTGGAATATACCGGACGATGTTCTATCGAATGAATCCCCGGATAAAAATTCAGTCCCATCGGATAATAAGCAAAAGCGGACGAAATCATATTCTGATAGAAACTTTCCGCTGTCTGTCCGGTATGATCCTTTGTAAACAGGTTCTCCGGTTGTTTTTTGTCATTAGCATATTCAAGTTCCCAATCTTTTATCCTATCCAGGCTTAAAGAAGCATATTGCTGATGAAGCATCTGTGTATACCGATACGACAAAAACTCTGATTTATGCGCGCCTCCGGCTTTGGCTATCTCATCGATACGTTTATTAAAACCGGCCACTGCTTTCCGTCCCTGTTCTTCGGAGAAAAAGGCGATTGCCGTAGAGCGGCTTCCATCGACAAGCGGATATTTAAAGTATAGTTTGTTATCATCATACCGGAAATAAATACTCAAATCAGGAGTAGGCTGCCAGATACCATACTGCCGGTCATCCCACTTTTGATGATCGTAAACAAAGACGCCCAATTCATCCGCATTCTTTCCCTCTTCCCAAAAAGACATGACAGGAGGCTGTTCCCTGACCGAATTTCCACCAAACGGGGAAATGCGGAAGATCATCTCTTTAGAAGGGTCTTCGATCCATCCCATTCCTGTCCAGTGCGGGTCTTCCTGAGAATAGCTGGTATGTACAGGCGTATCAATACCTATCCATTGTGAAGCCTTGTCGAACACGCGGTCCCATTGTGTACCGAAGCGTTTGACCGGAGCAAAATTGTCCCAACACATATCCAGATATACCCGGTCTTCTTTTGATAATCCGTTCATCTCTTCTTCCCAATATGACAAACGGATATCCTTGTACCACCTTTATCCATGCAGTATACGTAGCGTTTCCTGCCAGATAGTACTTCATCTGATATTTCACAAACAGTTCACCGACCTCCACCGGAAGCGTTTCAATCCGTTCTACATTCTTACGGTGGGCATACAACCTATTATTCCCTATCTTCCGGTCGCCTTTCTGCACAGCCAACACCGGAGCCGGAGCTTTTCCGGCTTTTACAGACTGTGACGCGGGAATGTACACAGTCATATCTTTATTACCTATTGAAAACTGTCCATCTTCTGATACCACTGCTAAAGGGTTGTCAACAGTAACCGGCTTCCGCCCGGTTGCGACCAGTTCATACGCATATCCCCCCTGTGGCAATGCGGCAAAGAAACTGACTCTGGCGCGTTGCAGGAATCCGTTTTTACCACTTTCTCCGATAACTGAAAAGGAACAGGTACACCCTGGCTCTTATCCGTTAACGATAGCATTTCTTCTTTTACTCCTCCATCAAATACCACTACATAACTTATCAATGTACGCGGCCAGTTATATGTAGCAAGATCAATCACATCCTGTTTTTCGAACAAGACTGGTTGCCCGGCGACCATGCGGACCTGTGCCTGTATGCACGAAGCAACTATTATCAGGAAAAAGAATATGATACGTGTTTTCATGGATTTTTTGTTTACTTATTTGTTTTAAAATCTGTCACCAGAGCATAAGCACACCAAAGTACGGGTGCCTGTCCGTGAAGATCACCTGTCAATGCCAAACGATTGATATAGTGCTCACGACTGTTTTTATCATCGTGCCTTCGCATACCGCCTTCACATCACCCGCTTTATCAATATAGCTACATAAAGCAATCCATCCTTTGCGGGCAACTTCGCCATACTCTTTCGCATCCAGCCAACCTTTTTTTACTCCTACAATCATGGCATACGTAAACATTGCACTTCCTGATGTTTCTTCCCACAACTCCGGATCGTCTACCAGCTGTCTCCACATTCCTTTTTCATTCTGTGTCTCTTTCAGCGTTTTCATCATTTTCAGATAAGCAGCCATTATTTCCGCATAATCCGGATTCGTTTCCGGCAAGATACGTAACAATTCTGCCATACCCACAGCCATCCAGCCGTTGGCTCTTCCCCAACAATAAGGAGCAGAAGGAGCATGATAGAACAAACCGTTGTCCAACTGGAGGGAGTCCAGATACACTACCATTTCACGGGCAGCACGGGTAATATATTTCATATCCTGCGTAACCCGGTAGGCTTGCGCCTGAACGGCTGTTATCATAAACATATCATCCATCCACAAACGGGTTTGCCAGGAATATCCTTTGTCGGCCCATGCTTTTTCTTCTTCGGTTAGTTCTTGCGTTGCAGGTGCATCCCACTGTGTATCTGCATATTTCATACCCATTGCCAGATACTTTTCATCTTTAGTCTGCATATATAATTCCAGAGGAACAGCACCAAACACATTATTATCCACATGATTGGCTTGCGGTTGCAGATAAGCCTCTGTCGTGAAGAGAGGTTGGAAGCGCGCTTCCAAGCGTTCCTCCAAGCCTCTGTTTTTTGTTGCCTGCGCGAACCACAATCCACCCAACCAAGTGCATACATCCGGATAAGTGATTTGTGTACGCGGTTCGTCTACACGTAGCGGACTGCCATACTGCGAATGCCATTGCTCCAGAAAACGATCGGCTATCTTGTTTCCAACCGTCACCGGATCAGCTTCTGCCGGAAAATCCGTCAACAAATAGTCAGCCTCTTTATGCCCTCTAAATGTGAAAGCACAAATCACCGCTACCCCGACAAACACGATCCCTATTATACCATACTTCTTCATTACTCTACCTATTAATATTCAATACCTTAAAACAAACACTTATTGTACATTCTCCAATTTAGGATGTACTAACCTGAAACCAATCAACTTATTACGTTTATCTACGGGAAAGGCAGCACGGGCAGAAACCCGGCAAGCACTCGTATTTGTATTCCATCCTCCACCACGACAGATTCGTTTTTGAGGCACATCCGACGGCAATGCGTCCGGACCTACCGGATCTACCTGATCTTCACCACTATATTCGTCGTACCAGTCGAGGCAGACTTCCGCTACATTGCCGGACATATCATAAAGTCCTAATTCGTTTGGTAATTTTTTTCCTACTTCTTCCGGCCAGAACTGCATACCAGTCTGTCCTTCCGGCAAACGGTAACAATTGGAAAGATTGTAGCCCACTTCATCAAAATTATTACTTCCGGCATAAACCGTTGAAGTTCTTTTCCTGCCTCCACGAGCCGCAAACTCCCATTGCGCCTCCGTAGGTAAGGTAAAATGTAATCCTGTTATCTCATTCAATTTATTACAGAATGTCTGCATTTCAGAGAAAAGACGATTATCCATCGGCAACCGGGTAGTAGCAAGATCTTTCCATGAGAAATTCTCCCATTTACCCATTACGTATGAATACATTTCCTGTGTTACCTCAAACCTGCAAATATAGAAATCGCTCACAGTTACTTTATGTACCGGAAGTTCGTCAATATGCACACCTTCTCCCTGTTCTGCCGTAGCTCCCATCAGGAACGTACCCCCATTGACAAATATCATATCTTCTTTCAGGAATTTCTCAAAAAACTTCACACGTTCCGGACGAATAACCGACGCCCATGTATCTCCCGGATCTAACGGATAGTATTCATCCAGGCCAGTATTCTTGTTCGAAGTGACCCGGGGAATCTTACTGGTATTTATGGTTGCGGCATCAAAGAGGGAAGGACCTTCTTCAACCGGTTCCGAACTGAAGTAGGAATCACCCGGCTCTACCGGACGTGAAGGATTGTCATATTCATCATTATCACTGCAAGAGGTCCCTGCCATAACCAGCACAGCACCCAACATCATATATCTCAATGTTTTTATCATCATAGCTTTCTTTTTTTGTGTTAACCAACGATTAATAACCATCATTCTGCCACATAATATCCTTATTTCCATAAGCTAATATATCCGACAGAGGAATAGGCGCCAATTTATTATATGACTTCATTGCATACGTAGGCTGTTCGGTCGTTTCATTATAACCTTCGTCTACCAGGGCAAAGTGTGTTGCCATCGCCTCTTCTGCTAAATCCCAACGAATCAAGTCCGGCCAGCGGATTCCTTCGAAAGAGAATTCTACAAAACGCTCTTTAACGAGATAGTCTAATACCGCTTGTTTATCGGCAAAATCACTTGACAATTTAGCAGACAGACCTGCTCTCTTTCTTACGTCATTGATAATTGGCAATATATCGGTAGATAGATAAGTAGCATAATCCAATTCGTTCAGTGCTTCCGCATACATCAACTTAACATCCGTATAACGCAGGATAGGAATATTATTTCCCCATTCGTCAACTGCCGTCGGCGCATTCTTAGTGGCTCTTAAGAACTTCCGCACCACATATACATCGGCCTGCGGAGCGCTCTTGTCAAGATACAGGTTATTGACTATTGTCAAGTCTCTTCTCTTATCTCCTGTTTCATACACTCCGTCGCCCGCAATGGACATGGAAGCACGGATGGAGCTGGAAGCACCATTGAACGTAATGCCGTTCAACTTAGCATAGTCCCCTTTCTCTTTATTCAGCGTAGAAGGAATGAACCAACCACTAAAACTTTGACTTAATCCCAAAGCCTTACCAGTAGTACCACCCAGATATTGAACTTCCCAAACCCGTTCTTTACCATTATTATATTCGTCACTGAAACAATCTTCATATTTACCAGCCAGTTCATAAAGAGTGCCTTCCTGTTCAATGACTTTTCCCAAATATTCTGCCGCCTTCGTGTAATTATGCATATACATATAAGTACGTCCCAGCATACCGGCAGCAGCATATTTCGTCACCCGTCCTGCCTCACTGCTTGCCCAACTGTCAGGCAGCCTGTTAAACGCATCTTCAAAATCAGAAATCGCCTGTTTGTAAGTATCCTCCTGACTGGAACGTGCTACCTTATACACTTCTTCACGAGAAATTTCCTTAGTAATCAACGGAGCACCACCCCAACACCAGGCAAACTGAAGATAAGCCAGTCCGCGCAATGCATAAGCCTCTCCGGTAATATATGCTTTACGATCTTCATCGGTAAAAACCACTGCATCTATCCTGCTTAATAATTGATTGCAACGAAACACCAGTGTCCACCAAGCCGACCAGGGCTTTGACCATTTGCTCTCCATCGGGGTATCCATGAAACGTCCTATCGGGGTAGAGTTACGAACCTCGTCGGCACGAGTGACAATTGCTTCCATATAATTCTTATTATAGATAGTCTGCAATTGTGCATAACAACCATTAATCGCCGTTTCAAAATCCTGCGGCGTTTTATAATAGTTCTGGTCAGTATAAATAGAGGGTTGCTCCACATCCAGATATCCTTCACAGGAAGATAGTGCGAACAGACAACTTATACTTACTATTAATTTATAAAATGATTTCATAATGGCAATAGATTAAAATGTTAAGTTAACTCCGAATATATACTTTCTCGACTGCGGATAAGTGGTATAATCCGCACCACGCACCATCGGATTATCGGGCGAATAGCTATTTACATCCGGATTACCGATATAATCTGTAAACGTATACAGGTTTTCTGCCGTCACATAGACTTTAGCTGCCTGAATATGAGATTTTCTCAACCATTTCTTAGGCAATTTATAAGTCAGGCTGATGTTCTGTATCCGCAAGAAAGAAGCATTATAAATAGCCATGTCTGTCATGTGCATTTGACCGTCCTTATTAAGAGGAGAGTTGTTGCCAAGTCCGTAAGGTAATGGAGTCTTACCATCCCAGGACATGTCTACTCCCAGACTTGTCGGTATCGGATTTCCTCCGGCGTACTCTTCTTTATAAGCGTGTAGCCATCTTTTCAATCCATTGTAGTTTCCACGTCCCGTATCCAAACTACGACCAGCCAGATAAAGCACCTTACCACCGATTTGTCCACGAAGGAATACGCTTAATTCCAGGTTCTTATAAGAGAAACGATTGGTGAATCCGTATGTCAGATCCGGGTCGTTCGATCCATAAGGAACCATATCATCGGAATTGATTTCCCCATTTCCATCTATATCCACGTATTTCACATTTCCGGGAATCTGGTTGGTCAGACAGGAACACGAGGACGGGATTTGTCATACTTACCATCAGGACCAAGTTCAAAGTCGTCGTTTGTTAACAAACCATCCGTACGGTAAACATAGAATTGTGAAATCGGACCTCCCACCTTTGTAATAAAACGAGCATCATAGGCTTCTGTAATTACATTATCATTTCCTCCCATATCAAGCACCTTATTCTTATTGGTTGCCAGATTGAGCGAGCTTGACCATTTAAATGCTTTAGTATGTACATTGACTGTCGTCAGGTCTATCTCCCATCCTTTGTTTTCAATAGATGCAAGATTGGTTTTTACTGTACTGAAACCGGTCGCAGCAGGCAACTTCGTAGAATAAAGCAAATCATCTGTCTTATTTATATAATAGTCTACATTCAACTGTACACGATTATTGAATAAAGAGAGGTCAAAACCAATATCAAATGCTTTGGTTGTCTCCCATTTAAGTTTGTCATTGGCTATATTCTTTGCATACACACCCACTTGTGAAGTTCCTCCATACACGGTGTTAGTCACATCATAATTAGGAATATAATCGGCAGTACCAATACGGTCGTTACCGGACATACCCCAAGAAGCACGTAGTTTCAACAGGTTGATAACTTTGATATCTTTCATAAATTCCTCACCACTGATCTTCCATCCGGCTGATACGGACGGGAAAACAGCCCAACGATTTCCCGGACCGAAACGAGAAGAACCATCACGGCGCACTGATGCTGAAGCCAGATATTTATCTGCATAATTATAGTTCACACGTCCGAAAAGCGATGAAGTACGAACAATGGTTCTTGAACTGCTGGCTTCCGTAGGGGTAGCACCCATATTGAGGGTCGGTACACTTTCCAGCGGATAGTCCATTGCTCCCAAACTTGTCCTGAATTCATTACGTTCGTCAATACTTTGCCCCAACAGAATCTCTAAAGCATGCTTCTTATTCAGTGTTGTGTTATAAGTCAACGTATTCTGAATACCGGTACGGCTTATGCTAAGAGTAGAGGTAGTTCCTTGCGTAGTCGAGCCATTATTGGGCTGTACCTTTGCCGGAAGGAAGTACTCATCAATTCTCATGTCCGAGTTATAGCTGAACAATGTTTTGAAAGTCAATCCTTTTATGATTTTTGCCTCCGCCCACAAAGAGGTATTGAAGGTTTTCTTTTCCTCTTATCTACTACTGACATCAATCTTTCGTAAGGGTTCACGTTATTACGATAGCTTGCATTGAATCCATATTCACGGGTATTTTCATCCAAGCCAATGATAGGAGGCATGAGCAATGCATTCATTATCTGTTTATCCTTTCCTTCAGACTCTCCTTTATCCTGGTGAGAAATAGTAGGGGCAAACGTAGCGCCAGCCTTGATATATCTATTCAGATCTACCGAAGCATTCAAACGGAAGTTGAAACGTTCGAAACCTGTATTTTTTTTAACAATACCTTCCCGATTCAAATAACCGGCAGAAAGATAGATAGAATATTTCTTTCCTTTACTGGAAACAGATACCTGGTGATTATGAGTCAGAGCATTTTGCATAATCTGATCAATCCAGTCGGTAGTCGGAATGTCATTTCTAAACGTCCAGTCGGCTACATCTGAATTAGGATTCACCAACCATTGTTCGTTGATCTGATCGCCGGAGGATCTTTTCTTATTAGGAACATACATACTATTCGTTCCTCCTTTATTCAAATACTTGGCATTGGTATACCATATATTATATGCCAGCCATTCTTTTGCTGTCATCATTTCGGGTAATCCCACCGCATTTTGTGTACCAATGTAGGATTCCCAGGTAATCACCGGTTTAGACCCACTTGCCTGCTTGGTTTCAATCAGCACAACTCCCGCCGAACCTCTGGCTCCATAAATAGAGGTAGCGGCAGCATCCTTCAATACCTGAATAGAAGCTACATCTGACGGATTTACATCACTCATGGATTCTGTAATTACACCGTCCACCACAATTAGCGGAGAAGAGGAACCATTAATGGAGCTTGCTCCTCTGACGAGAATCTGCATCTCTTCACCCGGAATACCACTTGATGTCTGTGTCTGTACACCTGCCAACTGGCCGGAAAGTGCGTCACTTAGGCTGGTAATGGGGCGTCCATCAATCGCATCGGAGGAAATTTTAGCAACTGAAGTAGTCAGATTCGACTTTTTTTCACTGAACCGTATCCTACCACGATCACTTCATCCAACGTTTTAGAATCTTCTTCCAGTTTAATGGTAAGCTGTGACCTGCCGTTTACTTTTACTCTTTTCTCTGTAAAACCTACATAAGTAATGACCAACGTTGCTTCTTTACTTACATTCAGGGTAAACTTACCATCGAGGTCGGTAATTGTACCTACAGTTTTATTCCCACTTTCCACCACATTGGCGCCAATAATGGGTTCCCCCATCATATCGACCACTGTCCCGGTGACTTTCATCTGCGCCCAAGCCATCGTGCTCAAGCATAACACAAAAAGAGTCGCCAGAAACCTTAGTTTTTCATAAGAACTCTTTTCTTGATTTTCTTTGTCGTTCATAAACTAAATTTTACAAGGTTAATAAATCATTTACTATTCCTTAGCGGTGCAAACATAGAGAATGTTCACCCGCTCGACTTGGAAAATAGTATCAAAGACCTGTAAAATAAGCCCAGAACACTTCGTCTGGGACATTTTTACCAGAGAAACACGATTTTACATCCGTTGCTTCAGGTAATTGGCAGGTGCGATGTTATACGTAGATTTAAAAACTTTACTAAAATAAGAAGGGTCAGAATATCCGACATCATAAGCTACTTCAGAAACAGTATATTTACCTGTGGCCAATTTCTCGGCAGCCAGCTTCATGCGGACATTCAAAATAAGTTTATTAGGTGATACATCGGAAACAGCCTTTATTTTCCGGAAGAACTGCGAACGGCTCATGCCCAATTCTTCATGCAGATCGTTAACGGACAAGTTAGGATCATGTACTCTTTCGCGGATTAGCTCCATCAGTTGTTGCATGAAACTATCCTGAGCACTAAGTTCAGCTACGGGAACTTCAATAGCATCCAGCTTTTCACAGAAAATCCGGCGAAGACGATTCCGATTTTTGATGAGACTATCCAGTTTTGCCAATAATACTTTCGGAGCAAATGGCTTTAATACATAATCATCTGCCATCACACTATAGCCCTCTTCAATATGCTCATTCAAGGCCTTTGCTGTCAACAAGACAACAGGTATATGGGCCGTAATCATCTCTTCTTTAATAGCCTTACATAACTCAAGCCCATCCATAACCGGCATCATCACGTCACTGACTATCAAATCGGGAATCTGTTCAACCGCTTCTTTCAATCCTTCCTTTCCATTGGAAGCTTCGTACACAATATACTGTTGGGATAGCAAAGACACAATATACTGGCGCATATCGTCATCATCTTCTACAACAAGTACACGATAACGGTTGTCATCTTCTACTGAAGCCGGTTTCTCTTCTTCGATAGGAGCAATACACTCCCTCCTTACTTTTTCCAGATAGGTATCTTCACGATTTTCAACAAACTCTACATTCGCCCCGGCAAAACACTCTTTTCCCAAGTTCAATTCCACCAAAAACTCGGCTCCATGTCCGGGTGTGCTTTCCACTGATATTTTCCCTTTATGCAGTCTCACTACATATTGCACCATATTCAACCCGATGCCACTACCAAACAGATCTGACTTGCTACCTTGCTCTACCTGGAAAAACGGATCGAATATCTTCGACAAATTCTCCTCCGAGATTCCTTCCCCACAATCTTTCACCGAAATCACAACACTGCCAACTTTCTCCACCGAACGAACTTTTATCTGCGTGCCTTTGGGAGAGTGTTTCACAGCATTCGATAACAGATTGAAAATAACTTTTTCCATCAGGTCTGTATCCATCCAAAGATTATCCCCATAATAATCATTGTCATATCCGATTGTCAGCTCCTTCTTATGTAATAAATCCGAGAAACTATCAATCTGGCTGGTAAGGAAAGTCCCTATATTGACACGACTCAACTTTAATGTCATAGCTCCATACTCTAACTTTCGGAAATCCATTAGTTGGTTGACAAGCAAAAGCAGGCGATTCGAATTTTTATAAATCTGCTTCATCGGGAAAAGGAATTTATGAGGCAGCGTCTCATCCTGCAAAATATCTTCCGCCGGGCCGGTAATCAAAGTCAGCGGAGTACGTAATTCATGTGAGAAGTTGGTGAAAAGTTCTATCTTCATCCGATAATTACGTTCAATATTCTCTTTTTCTATTTCTTCTATCCTCCGCTGATATTTATCCGATTTCCGCTTGTAGAAATAATACAACACGCCTCCTACCAGCATCAGTGCCAGAAGCACATAGATCACTTTAGCCCATCCGGTGAGCCAGACAGGAAGATGAACCACGACATCGATACCTGTCGCATCCCCCCAAATACCATCGCTGTTACATGCTTTTATATAAAAGGTATATTCCCCGGCTGGCAAATGCGAATAAATGACTTCATTACGTTCAATATAATTCCAATTCTGGTCAAGTCCCTCCATCCGGTAAGCATATTTATATCCTTTCGGAAAGATATAATCCAAAGGGGAATACTTGATGAGTACGGCGGCATTCTTATAGGATAATTCCACATGTTCCAAACTGCGTGCATTATCGTATTGTACCCGGTCGGCTCCTTCGTCGGAGTCGAGGCTATTTACGGAAGATACATGTACTACAGGTAATAGTCTCTCTTGACCGGCGATAATTTCCCGGGGAGCAAACTCTGCTATACCATTGTTGCCACCTACATAAATCCTCCCATCCTCTACCTGTAACAGAGTATTCCGGGAAACCTCATTCAAAGGGAACCCCGTATCTTTGGTATAATTGACAATTCTGGAATCTTTCATTGACAGCTTGGAAAGTCCGATCACAGTAGATATCCAAAAATCTCCGGTTTCTTTATCTTCGAGTACACCGCAGACAGAATTATGTATAAGCCCTTGTTCTATGCCAAAATGGTCGATAGTTCCTCTCTCCAAATGGCAACGATATACCCCCATATTATATGTTCCCACCCAAAGGTAGTGCTGGCTATCCAAATAAAGCAGACTCACATTTTTATTTTTCAGTTCATCAAAATCAAGTTGGTTGCCTTTAAAGTAATGGGCTGCATTATTGGGATGATAAGGAAAACTCCATACTCCACTCGTACGCCCGCCTACCAACATACTGGAGCCATACGCTAACAAGTCCTGTGTCAGCATAAAACGCGTGTTTCCATCTTGATTTGTCGAAAAAAAGAACGGCTAAGTTTTTTTTGTCTTGGGATTGTAGCAAGACAGTTCATCCTCTGCAATCCAGATATTTCCCTGTACATCTTTCGCCATAGCCCGTATCTGTGCATCCGGGGGGAACATATCCATCATTTCCTTACTAATAGAAAGATCTCGAAGATTCAGCGAGTATACTCCTTTATTGAGTACATAGAAAAGTATCTCATTCTCATTATTCTGAAACATATAGTATACTTCATCTTCACTAGCTCCTACTCTTCCTATTGGTAACCGGACTTCCTCCACTTTACCGTTAGCCAGGTTTAAAGTACATATCCCTCTATTATGTCCGATCCATAATTTCCCCTGCGCCTCTATTAGTTTTCCGGTCACCCGTATCGGCTGATTTATATTCAAAGTCAGCGGATGATAACGGAATAGATATTGTCTGGCATTATAAAACAGAGCACCTTCATTGAAGGTACCCAACCATAACGATCCCTGTTTGTCTTTGTAAAGACTCATCAAACGACGGTTAGCAAGCAGTCCGGAAGGAATACATTCTTCAAATGTCCGGCTAATAACATGTGTATGTTCATTCATCACGGCTAACCCATTATCTGTAGCTAATAGTAAAAGAGAATCGTTATACACCTTTATATCATGCACCTGTCCTTTCCATACACTCATATCAGCCGGGAAATTCACTTCAATTTTTGTTGCTGTACTGGTAGCCGGATTATAAAGTTGTAAATTATCCAGAGAAGAGGCCAACCAGGTACGTTCTTTTTCGTCCTGAAAGATTTTCAGAAATGCCGGATAATCCGGTCCTTTCAGAATATACGAGAAACGGGAAGTTCGTGTATCCAGTCTAAGGATACCTTTGTTTGCTACATTCAAGAGAAGAGAATTATCTGCACTGGATGCCATACTGTTTATATAAAGTCCTCTTAACGCTTCCAAACAAGTACATTTTCCATTCCGAAGGATATATACCCCCATTTTGGTAACCACCCATACTGCTCCGTCTGATGCTATCGACAGACCAACCACCACCCCACGAGGCAATTCGCAACCTTTATATAAAGTGGCTAAATCTATATATTTCTCCTCAAAGGGATCGAAAAGTGTAATTCCATTAAAAGTTCCAATCCACATTCTGCCTTGCCTGTCTCCTGTGATACTGACAATATCATTGGATTGTCTGACGGTCTCATCGGATTCATAAAAGAAATTTTTAATTTCATAACCATCCAAACGATTCAACCCGTCCTTTGTCCCTAACCATATATATCCCATCTCGTCCTGATAGATAGCTTTTACCGTACTGTTGGACAGTCCGTCTGCTACAGTATACGAACGGTAGGGATTATCGGCTAAAAAGAATCAGGGTACTACTGAACAATGTAATCAACAAGAACGTAAACTTTTTCATCACCATGGTACAGACATATTCATATATGCAGGCAAAGATAATATGTCTTTTCATAAAATAATAGTCCGCATGAGGGTTTTAACTAAACTGATATATGGCATTTTCAGCTTTAACCCCTGTAACCCGAAGAAAGGATATAGAGACCAAAAAATTCCTCTATTATCTATGAAAGACCTCTTCTTATACACTATGCCCGCCTATTACTTTTACAGCAATAGACGGGCACATAGATGTATTATTCTCCTCAAAAAAATAAAGAAAATAAAGCTGTTTTATTAGTAACTCTGAAGCGTTATAATAGAACGTGCCGGAATCTGAACAGTCTTTCCACTTTTCACTTTTTCTACCGGTAGCAAATTCTCCCCTTCTTTATCCGAAGTACGATAAACCTGCCATTGTGCATTCCCTACTTTTTCTTTATCAATAGAAAACTCTTTTTCTTCATTAGCATAGTTAATCACTACCATCACATACGTTCCGTCCACGTTTTTATAAGCAGAACACATCAATCCTTGCTGATCGGTGTCGCCATCAGGAATCAGAGCTCCTGTTTGATCGAAAGCCGAAACGGACAACCGGACTGCTCCCGGACGGATAAAACGACTATAATTACCTAAAGCCCACATCAGTTTGGAGTCTTCTACTCTGCCATCTAAGAAATTATTGTCCGTAGTATATTCGCGAATCAATCCATCTTTATAATCGCCGCCAATAGCACGCCACCACTGCCAGCTTTCAGCTCTGGCATACACAATATCGTGATGAATGATACGTGCCACATAGAGCGCTGTCTTCATCGTATGATCGAAACCATTTCCACCACCGATTTCTTCATCATTACCCATGATGCAAGTCTCTGTTTGCCAGAAACCAACTTGATGTTTATCTAATGTATCCCGCAGCTGGCAGCGGATATTACGTAATTCACTTAACGGAGTTGTTGTCCAATAGCTATGACCGAGCATCAAACGGGGAACATTCGGAGTATCTCCCAAATATGTGTCCACACTATCCGGACAGAAGAAAGCCTGAATCTGATACCCCCGTTGCCAGTCCGTTTCGTGGGTACGGAACATACAACGATAATCGGAAGACTCATTGACCATAATCTGTGTATCCATGTCCCGGTCTACAAACTCTTTGCTCAACAGACGAACCGTGCGGGCTACTTCCCTATTTGTTGCCGGACAGCCTTCCTGCTTCGGACCGACCCAATTCCAGTGTCCATCCGGTTCATTGAAAGGACAGATATAGTTGAACTTGATGCCATCGTGTTGTTCTACTCCCTGCACTACATCTGCCAGAAAACGAGCGTACTTTTCATAACAATCCGGTTTCAGGTTCGCTGTACCTCCACGGCCGGTATTGGTAGCCAATCCGTTCTGTGTGTAATATACGGGAGGAGAGTTCAGGAAAGCCAGAAATTTGTTGACTCCCCGTTCTTTAGCCAGTTTCAGGAAGTTGCGTTGCCCCTGTTGCTTGTTCCAGTCGTATGTTCCGTCGGGATTCAGGAAACATTCGGCACGCATCCAGGGAGAAGCAATCTGACTGTTCTCTCCTTGCTCCGTGCTACCTGCTCCGACATTGAAACGCCAGAGTGACAGGCCGATACCTTTCGGTTGTCCGTTGGCGTCATTCTCCGTGCTGAACAGCCAGTCGGCTATTTGGTTTTGTTTCTCCTGTGGCCAAAGCCCGATGAATTGCATACTCCAGGCATCGGAAGCACTGAAGTATGCCATCGTCTGACAGGGTTGGTCTGTTTCTATCTGATAACGTATTTTGGGGGCAGGTTGGAACATCCACCTGCCACACCGGCTATTGAGAAGAAGCCTAAAGCGGCTAAAATCTTTTTACCTTTCATTGTCTAGTCTATAGTCTAATACCTGTTGAAAACTATCTTATTGAAGAGTATAAATAAAAGTAGATATACCTTTAGCAGGAACAACACCTTTATTATAGCTGGGCTCACGCTTCAAATCTTTTGCTTCTGAAGTAGTATACTGTTCAAATTCACCCACTTCTTTGCCCAATCCTTCAAATGTATTATTTATTTCCGCGCGTTTATCGGTCATGTTAGTGTACACCACTACCAATTTATCTTTCTCCGGTGAAATATAGGCAGTAGCAAAGAAATCCTTTGTCTCTTCCTCCAGTTTCAAATCAATACGCTGATAACCCGGACGTACAAATGCACTATAATTACCCAGTACCCAAAGGTTCTTACTAGCTTTATAAGTGCCATTAGTAGCTAAATCCGTATAACTTTCGCCATCATTGCTATCAGGAGAAAGACGAATCAGATAAAAACGGCTTTTCTGACTCCAGCGTTCACGGCTACAAGTAGTCCAGTATGACCAAGAACTTACATTAGCTGTTGCCAAATCCTGATGAATCACTTTTGCCATACTCAAAGCCAAGTCCATATAAGAAGCGTCACCATAGCTGGCATAATCTTCATAGTTCTCACTCAACATACTCCACTCCGTCTGATATACCTTCAAACCATATTGGTCTGCTTTGGACTTAACAGAAGAACGGACAGAGTACATATTGCTCCAGTTCGTATCCAGATAATAGCTATGCCCGCAAATCAATTTAGGCAAATGCGTAAGATTACCAATATAAGTACTTGTATTATTGGGGTTGAAAAAAGCCTCTATTACATTGCCACGGGCACTTCCCGCATCACCGTTTCCATATAGATAATCCCACTTTCCTGCTTCAGCCAATAACATCTGGGTATTGGAAAGCCCTTTGGTTGTCAAACTCGCATCCAATGCTTTTGCTAACGTTGCCACTTCTGTATTCTGCCAGGCCGAACCTTCTTGTTCATTGCCATTCCAGTTATACTGCGGTTCGTTAATCGGACTAATATGAGTAATATTATATCCTTCATCAACAAAATGCTTGGCACAAGTAGCCAGGAAATCAGCAAAGTCACCATAATGTTCTGTCTTCAAATTACTAAATGCCCCTTTATCCGAACGTGCTTGTCCGTTATAAGTATAGTATACAGGAGGTGTATTACTGAACAGTACGAATGCCTCACAGCCATACTCTTTAGCCTTTTCCATAAAATATCTCCGCCCCGCAGATTTGGACCAATCATAACTTCCATTTGCACTTGTCAAAAACAGTCGACACGTCGTTCCTTTTTATCTGAAACAATACCACTTGCATCTCCTTGTTCTTCCGAACCTCCTCCCAAATTAAACCGCCACATGGATAAACCGATGCCCTGCGAATTCCCTTTGTCATCAACTTCGCGGGAAAATAACAATTTTGCAATGGCTTCTTTATTGGAAGTGCTACAGTATTTGCCTACATATTCCATATCCCATGCATCGGAAGATGCAAAACCATCAATAGTCTGATATACAGTTGAGGCATCAATTGTAACATTGATAGTGGTATCGGTCGGCAGTTTCACTTCATATTCCGGCACGAATGTATATTCATCATTACATGCGCAAAGCCCTGCCGCCATGCATGAAAGTCCTATAAATAAATTTCTGTGTTTCATAATCATTTAATTAATTATATCCGGGATTCTGTACTATACTACCATTACTCTGACTAATCTCTGTGGTCGGAATCGGGTATACCAAGTCACGCTCTTCTTTGAAATTACGTCCCTTAGAGCTACTTTCCTTCTGATTTCCAAGCTCATACGTATCGGTAGATTCTTTTGTATTGTATATCACAAATGAACCGTTCGGTCCCATAATATCACTCATAACAGACTTTCCACTATCATTTTTCCAGCGACGAATATCAAACAGACGTTGGTTTTCCAATGCCAGTTCAAGACGACGTTCCTGACGTATCGCATCGCGAAGTTCAGTACCACTGGATTCTACCGGACCTAAGTCTACACGTTCTCTGACTTTATTTAAAGCCCAGCGAGCCTGTCCGTCATCTTTCAACACATTTTCAACTTCGGCATACATCAACAATACATCCGCATAACGTAGAATACGATAGTTCAATGGATTATGAGAAGCATCGTATGGTTCAGGACGTTGGGCATAAGGAATGTATACTTTACGAGTCACACGACCTGACTTATGTGAATCGGTCGAAACCGAATAAGGTACAGTAGAAGACCAATGGGTATCCCCCGGCACACTGGTTGCTTTGTCTTTAATAATAGTCCATTTCAAACGTATGTCATCTCCTGCTGTCTTGAAAGCCGTCTCCAAATTACTTGTCGGCAAGCCCCATGCCCAGCCACCGTCATCACGGGAACCACATACAACAGGCATTCTAAGTCCTAAATTATAGGCTATATCACTATTAGTCTGCACTTCAAACAGTGATTCAACACTATTATTATGAGAAATGCTCCACACATCTCCAAAATCATCCAACAAATCATACCCTTGTGATGCATGCCCATTCAAACCCATCACTTGTTCCAGCATATCCTCTGCTTCCTCATATTTTTCCTGATAAAGATAAGCTTTTGCCAATAGCCCTTGTGCTGCCCCTTTAGTGGCACGCCCTAAGTCGGCACTGGCATATTCACCTTTAACAGGTAATACATTAGCAGCATCTTTCAGGTCATTCTCAATCTGTGTGTACACCTCTGCTGCAGAAGCACGCTGAATCCCTTCTATCTCCGAAGGCATCTTCATCCCCAGTACTAACGGCACACCACCAAAGTATCTCACCAAATCAAAATATTGATAAGCGCGTAAGAATTTAGCTTCAGCCACATAACGATCTCTCAACGATTCGTCCTCAAACTCTACATCTGGTATTCTCTCAATCGCAATGTTACACCGCAATATACCCTTGTAACGATATTGCCAGAAGTTCTGACTACATTCTCCTCCACCATATGCATCACCTGTAAAAAGGCCAGATCTTCATAAGCCCCTGATCTTCACCAGTATTACCGACCCACATATCATCCGTACACATATCACCGCACAAATAAAATTTCTGTACCTGCCACCAGTCATCCCAGAATATGGATTGATAACATCCTGTAATCTGCTGCTTGCACTGATCTTCATTCACAAAATATTCACTCAAATCCTGCTGACCGAGTACTGGCGTATCCAGGAAATCCGAACAACCGACTAATGACAATGTAGAAGCGGCTATAGTCAAGCCTAAAATATATTTTTTCATATTCTTATCTCTGTTAATAGCATTAGAAATTCATATTGATTCCAAAAAGGTATGTACGCGGGTTAGGATACCCTGCCCAATCAATACCCGACTCTGTTACTTTTCCTTCAGTACCTAAGGCAGCCGCTTCAGGGTCCATTCCTGAATATCCGGTAATAGTGAACGGATTCTGTGCCGAGAAAGACAGGCGCAATGAAATTTTCTTCGTCCATTTCTTTGGCAATGTATATCCTATCTGCAACTGCTTGCAACGTAAATAAGAACCATCTTCCACATAGAAAGAAGAAACACGTGTCCAGTTCTGATTGGCATCATTGTACGACAGACGGGGTAAATCATAACTTGTTCCCTCACCATGCCAAGAAGCATTGTAGGTTCCGGCATATACATTCTCACCCGACACTCCCGAATAGCGTCCTTTAGTCGTGTTGTATACATCGTTTCCTATTGTACCATAAAAATTGGCTGCAAAGTCAATATTCTTCCATGCTAAACGGGCATTAATACCAACCATAAGATCTGGAAATGCATTTCCAATAAAAGTCTTATCATTATCATCCAGCTTACCATCATGGTTCAAATCCTTGAAACGAATATCTCCCGGTTGAGCATTGGGTTGAATGACTGTTCCATATTCATCGGTATGTGCATTTACTTCAGTCTGATTTTGGAAAAATACCATCAGCCACATATCCATAAAAACGGCTGATCTCACCACCTTCTTCATTACGTATGATGTAATCTCCATTAAAACTTCCGGCATTAATCGGAGTAGAACCCAATAGTTTAATAGCTTTATTTTTAACGGATGACAGGTTCAATCCAATTCCATAATCAAAATCACCTTTACGATCTTCCCAGTTAATAGAAAGTTCCCAACCCGTAGCTCTCATTTTACCTACATTCTCCCACATCTGTCCATTCCACATCGGGAACCCTAAAATCAGCATATTATCTTTTTTCAGCAGCATATCATGAGATTGTTTACGGAACCATTCTGCAGTCACCGACAAACGGTTTTTCAAAAATGCCATATCAATACCGATATTATAATCTTCTACAGTTTCCCATCGGATCAATGAGTTACCAATCGAACCTACCGCTGTACCAATCTCACGATTACCACCAAATACATAATCGGCAGCTCCAATAGTAGACTGATAAGCAGAGTTGTCAATAGACTGATTACCCACACGTCCCCAACCTCCACGAAGTTTCAGGTTATCAAATACATGCTGATTTTTCATGAATGGCTCTTCTGAAATACGCCATGCTGCAGATACTGCCGGGAAAGTTGCGTATTGATTATCTTTCATGAATTTAGAAGAACCATCCACACGGATAGAAGCAGTCAAATAGTAACGGTCGTTGTAATTATACATCACACGTCCCAGATAAGAGATCAATGAAGAATAGGCATTCACGCCTGCCGTCTGCGGATTCTGTGTACCTGGCTGAAACATAATGCAGGTTCTCTTCATTGGTAGGAGTGCGTTCCTTTGATCCTTCCAACCAATATTCCTGGAAACGTTCCATCGTATAACCAGCCATCACATTCAAATTGTGTTTATGATTAAAACTCTTAATCCAGTTTACTGTATTCGTCCAGTTCCAGTCCACCCAATTATCGGTTTTACGATATGCTTTGCTGTAATCGGATTTCTCTAATGTATCGATATTGAAAGAAGGAGTAAACTCATCTGAAATACGGAAACGGGCATTGACACCAAACTGTGAACGAATAACCAAGCCTTTAATCGGTTCAATGTTTACATACGGATTGGCTAATAAACCATACTCATCACTATGTTTATCCATACGAGCTAATTGGGCAACTGGATTCCACACCAAGTTGTTGCTGGAACGGGCATAGTTGTCGTCGTCCGTCCATTCACTTTGAGGACGCATGATCGGAGTTGTGGGGTCCATAGCCATTATATTTCCCAATAAACTGGGAGTATCTGTCCAATTCTCATATTTCGGGGTAAAATCAACACCTGCTTTTACTATACTATTAAAAGTATATTCCATACTGAAACGAGCTGTCAGCTTTTGCCAGTTACCTACAGTGTATTGTGAGTCTTGTCCGAAATAACCAATATTAGCAGAGTAAAGCAACTTATCCGTACCTCCGGAGAAATTAAAATTATAGTTATGAATCAGTGCTGTCTTCTTCATGCTTTCATCCCACCAGTCAGTACCTTCCGCATCTGTTATATTCTCCTTGCTGTTATAACGTGGCTCTGCATTATCATTAATATAACGCGCTTTGAATACATATTCATATTCGGAAGCTTTTGCCATCTCCGGTTTCTTCAACGTCTGAAAACCGGCAGAAGCTGAGAAACCGAATTGGGTAGCTCCCTTTTTACCTTTCTTGGTAGTAATAAGAACAACGCCGTTAGAACCACGTGTACCATAAATAGCTGCTGCAGAAGCATCTTTCAGCACTTGCATGGATTCAATATCGTTCTGGTCAAGAAAATTGATATTGGTTCCCACCGGCATTCCATCAACAACATACAACGGGTCAGAACCATTGACGGTAGATACCCCCGAATAATAACACGAGGCGAAGTACCCGGACCGCCGCCACCGGTAATCTGCACACCATTAATCTTTCCCTGCAAAGCATTCATGGCATTGCCGCCAGTCAGTTTTTTCAGTTCATCTCCTTTGATAGCAGATATGGAGCTTGTCAAGTCACTCTTCTTCACTGCACCATAACCGATAACAACTACTTCATCCAAAGCTTGTGTATCATCTTCCATGACTACATTAATGACATTCTTTCCATTGACTTTGACTTCTTGTGTCTTATATCCAATCATGGAAAATACAATAGTCGCATCTTTAGGAACATTAGTCAATGTGTAGTTTCCATCCAAATCTGTGACAGTACCATTTGTAGTACCCTTCACCAGAACGGTCAAACCAATCATCGGTTCTTTATCACTAGCTGCAATAGCAGTACCAGTCAGATTTCCCTGCTGAGCATAAAGGTTCAGCGCAAAGAACGATAATAATAAAAATAGATATCGTTTCATGTTTTTATGGTATTATTTTAATTATTTCTTCAGTAATTTAGACTGAACAAGATGTGTATCAAATATAAAGGTGTATTTACCTGCGGGTACCTTTTTTAGATGAATCATTAGTATTAGTAGCAAATGATTCGTTTTTACCGTCAAAACGCCAACCGGGTTCCAACCAAGCACCATTTGCATCATAAGGAGTGATTGTCACGTCAAAAGAATCTTGTTTACTCCAAGTCAATTCTGCTGTGAGACAATGCGGATTGTCCGGATCTTGAGTCAATTCATAGACATTCTTAGGTCCGTCCCAGCCTTTGGCACCATCAAACCATCCGCCAACGAATCCCATTTTAAGTCCGTCAATAATTGGTGTCCCCGGAGAATAAGCTTCTACTGTATAGGTTCCTTCTTCTGTATTAAAGTTTATTTCATAATAGCTCTTTTCAGGTAGAATAATCGGCTGTACATCTTCAGAAATGCCAGTTAGTTTTCCCGGATTATTTTTGTCATCACCAAAACAGATGCTAAAACTATATTTGCTTGTAATGAAACGGATCGGGGTATTTGGAGCAGGTGAATAACAACGAGCCTTATAGGTGAAATTCGTTACTCGTTCTATAGGCATTGAACTCCCCATACGTCATTGCCTGTTAGCAATTTGCTGTCTGTTCCTTCAAAATCAACCAGATACATATTCTCATAATCTTTCACTCTGGAAACGAGTACTGAATAGTTCTTTTCCGCAACATTGCCAAAAGTATCAACAGCGCGTATAACCAACGTATAGGTCCCAGTCTTATCAGAAGGAAATACAACAGTAGTATTCAATGTTCCTTTTTTCTCTCCTTCTTCAATATCCAGACGTTCCAAGATTTCCAAATCAGGAACAGCCAATTCCAGATAATCCAATTCCTTATTATCTTGTGCAGTGAACCGGAATGTTTTAGAAGTGCCTTCAGACAACACTATATTAATATTATCACTTAAAAGACCAATAGACGGAGTCAAGACTGGTTCTGTATAATCACCATCCATCGTAATCAGGACATCGCTTGTTGCTGTACGCCCACCTAAATCTGTAACTGTTACCTTTCGTTTTTTCAGGAATAGTGAAACCATAATTCAGATTATACTCATACAATGATTCTGAATAAAGAGTTGACAATTCAATTGTCTTGTCCAAGTAAAGCTCTGCACATTGTAGATTAATAGAACGAATACCATCTTTATCCACAATTTTACCTGCAATTTTGAATTCATAGCCTGTCAATGTACGGATATGATCAGATGTTAATTCAAGAGTTGGAGATTGTCCGTCTACATCTCTATAATCCTCATCGTCACTACATCCAACCAACAAGGTCGCTACTGAAAGGAAAGTCCACAAAACCGTGCTTTGCAACAATTTAGCTTTCATAATAATTAGTATTTAATGATTAATATTATCTCGGTACGACTTCTCAATATATAAAATATCGACAAATCGACATTACAAATGTAGACGATTCCAACTATATAAACCGACAAAAATCATGCAGAGAAGCTACATAAATCGTGCAATGCACGATTTACATACTCTAAATAAAATATTTATTCCTATTTTTGAGCTTGTAAATGAAACGAATAAGTACGAGTTATGAAGAAACACATTACTTCTATTTTCTTTCTGTGTCTGCTATCAGTTTCTCAATTGATAGCTCAATCCCATTCTATCAAACGATTGGGTATTGAGCAGGGATTATCTAATAATTATGTGATTAGTATCGCACAAGATAAACAAGGCTTCTTATGGTTTGCTACGGAAGAAGGACTTAATAAATTCGACGGGACCCGTTTCATGACCTATTATAAGAATGACTTATCGCAAAGTAGCCAGGGAATCACCGGTAATGAACTTAACCGGGTGTATGCTGACAATAAACGTCCCATTATATGGATAGCGACCCAACGTGACGGATTAAATGCATATAATTACAACAAACAGGTATTTACAGCTTATTCACATAATCCGGATGACCCTCATAGCCTAATTACGAATGACGTAACGGACATCGCTCCTTCTGCTCAACATGAAGATGGCTTGTGGATCAGTACTTACTATAGAGGTATAGAATATCTCGACATTAACAGTGGGCAGTTCACTCATTATAACAAGAATACAGTGCCCGCCTTATCTTGTGAACAAACATGGACTGTGTTGGACGGAGGAGACGGGAATCTATACATCGGCCATGTCGGCCACGGATTCAGTATTCTTTCTCTCAAAGATAAAAGTGTAAAAACTTCCAGAATCATTCGGACGACCCGAAGAGCCTGCCCGGTAATGATGTACGATGTCTCACTAAAGACACAAACGGTAATATATGGCTCGGGACAGATAAAGGCCTGGCTCTTTTCAATGCTACCGATCAAAGCTTTATCACTTTTAAGAATAACAAAAATGATAAATATGCTGCTTTATGCAATCGGATATTGGCTATTAAACAATTAAACGACGGTAAACTTTGGATTGCTTCCGAACTTAATGGCATTACTATACTGGATCTCAAACAAAGTATGTTTCTCTCACCCGAACAGATTTCCCTCGAATATATACAAGAAGGAGATGATAACCGAAGTCTCTCCAATGCAAGTGCCCGATGCATATTCCAAGATTCTTTTGACAATATCTGGATAGGTACATGGGGAGGAGGAATCAACTTTATCAGCAGAAAGCCACCCTTATTCACAACATTAAGTTATTCTCCGATTCCCAACAATGAAAACAGTCTGAACAATAAAGTTGCAAGCAGTCTCTGTACCGACAGACAAGGACGTATATGGATTGGAACAGACGGAGGTGGTATCAATGTATTTGAAGGGGACAAGCGTATTGCTATTTATAAAAAAGAGACTGGAGACATCCCTTCCAATTTCATATTGACCTCTTTACAGGATTCAAAAGGAAATCTATGGTTCGGTTCTTTTCAAGGAGGAATCAGTTATTATGACACTCGGAATAAAAGGTTTCGTTCCATCTCCCTCATGGGACAGTACAATCAGGATGTCCGTACGATCTACGAAGATACTCAACATAATATCTGGGTAGGATATAGCGGAGGAATCATTGTATTGAACCCCCTCAACATGGAAATTATCCGACACTACAACACTGAAAACAGCGAACTACACAGTGATTTTGTACGTTCTATAGCTCAAGATGAGAAAGGGCGTTTCTGGATTGGGACCTTCGGAGACGGACTTGGCGTATACACGCCCGATCTACAACAAATCAAGACCTTTGTCCAAAGGGAGGGCTTCTGTTCCAATACCGTCAATCAGATCATACAGGATAAACACAAAAGAATGTGGATAGGGACAGGAGAAGGACTAGTCTGTTTTCCTTCAACCAATGTATTAACCTACAAAACATATCAACGAAAAGATGGTTTAACCAATACAAATATCTGTGCAATAACAGAAGACAAGAAAGGTAATATATGGTTTAGCAATAATAAAGGTGTCAGCTGCTACGTGACAGCCAAAGATTGTTTCTATCACTATGGTCATTCTGACGATGTTCCGGCGGGAAGTTTCTCAAGCGGTTGTGTAACGCAAAACAAGAACGGATGGATTTATTTCGGTTCTATCAATGGAGTATGTTGTTTTAATCCTGATATTACAATGAATGAACAACCTACTCCGGTAGCAGTTATCACGGAAATGAAAATACTGGGACGATTGAGCAATCTGGAAAATAACGACATGATTATCAACTTGTCCAAAGGACAGAATGTAGAATTAAGTCATGCGCAAAATAGCTTTGGACTTACATTTAATGTGCAAAACTATTCACTTGTCAACCAAGTGGAGTATGTTTATATGCTGAAAGGGCTTGAGAACTCATGGTACACCGTCAATGAGAACAACAGTGTCACTTTCCGAAACATTCCTCCGGGAAAATATGAGTTCCTCATCAAAGCACGAGTACATAACCAAGAATGGCCGGAAGAAGCTACTTCACTTACCATCCGTGTCAATCCCCCTCTTTGGCTGACATGGTGGGCAAAGCTTATCTATATTTTAGTATCTATCAGCATCATTTATCTTATCTTGCATGCATATAAAAAGAAGCTGGATTTAGAAAGCCTCTATATTTTGGAAAAGAAAAACCATGAGCAGGAACAGGAATTGAATCAGGAACGTCTGCGGTTCTACACCAATATCACCCATGAACTACGTACACCGTTGACCTTAATCCTCGGTCCCTTGGAAGATATGCAAAAAGAAACCTCACTTCCGGCAAAACAAGCCCAGAAGTTATCTGTCATCCATCAAAGTGCGCTACGGCTGCTCAACTTGATTAACCAAATACTGGAATTCCGAAAAACAGAGACGCAAAATAAGAAATTGTGCGTCAGCAAAGGCAATATCGCTCCTTTGATTTATGAGATAGGACTTAAATACAAAGAACTAAATCAAAAGACCAAGATTGACTTCAGATTCAAATAGAGAAAGAAGAAATGTTTCTTTTTTTCGATAAGGAAATCATTACCATTGTTTTGGATAATCTTATTTCCAACGCAATCAAATATACGGAACAAGGGCGCGTCACTCTAAGTTTGTATCAGACGATGCGTAATGAAGTAGCTTATACAGAGATAAAAGTAAGTGATACGGGATATGGAATTTCTGCTGAAGCCCTGCCACATATTTTTGACCGTTATTATCAGGAAAGCGGAGAGCACCAGGCTTCTGGAACAGGCATTGGCTTGGCCCTAGTGAAGAATCTGGTCACCCTGCATGAAGGAGAAATCCGGGCAGAAAGCATACAAAACGAAGGAAGCTCATTCTATATCAGCTTATTGACGGATAATATCTATCCCAATGCCTTACACGCAGATTCTACAGAACCGGTTCAAGAGGAGACGAACCCGGAAGCAAGCCTTGAATATCCACAAGAAGCCACTTTGGATACCGGAAAACCAATCCTGTTGATTGTAGAAGACAATGAAGAGATACAGAAATATATATCCGAATCCTTCGCTGATTCGTTCGAAGTACTCACAGCCTACAACGGAGAAGAAGGGAAGCAACAAGCCCTTAACCGGATCCCCGATATTGTAGTCAGCGATATTATGATGCCTATAATGGATGGTATTACCCTATGTCGGCAGTTAAAAGAGGATGTACAAACCAGTCATATTCCTGTCATCCTATTGACAGCCAAGGATTCTCTGCAAGACAAAGAAGAAGGATATGAGGTAGGAGCCGATTCTTATCTGACAAAGCCTTTCAGTGCTTCTCTACTGCGCAGCCGTATCAATAATCTGTTGGAATCAAGAAAGAAACTGATCACCCAATTCCAAACACAATCCGTTCCGGGCAATCAGGCGGATTTAAGAGAAAAACGTATCGTAATAGCCGAAGCTCTAAGTAAGCTGGATAATGAATTTATTGAAAAAATCACCCTTTTAATCGAAGAAAACCTCTCTTCAGAGAAGATTGACATCACCTATCTTTCAGACAAAATGTGTATGAGCGGCTCCACTCTCTACCGGAAAATGAAAGCACTAACGGGATTATCGACTAACGAATATATCCGGAAAGTGAAAATGCAGAATGCCGAACGTTTACTGCTTGAAGGAAAGTTCAACATCTCTGAAATCGCCTATAAAGTAGGAATGAACAGTACGGGGTATTTCCGCCAATGCTTTAAAGAAGAATTCGGCGTCTCACCTTCGGATTACCTGAAGCAGATTATACAATCATAAAAAGAGGGGAGCCGCTTACGTTTCATACGTTTTAAAAAACGAATTTTGCTCCTGCCTAAAAAGAAGTGCCTCTTAAAAGTTAAATACAAAACTTTTAGGAGGCATTTTATAAATCTGATTTATATAAAGGAGAGGGGAATCTATTAAAACTGAATCCGTTAAATAGCATCTACAAAAAGAAAAGGTACAACCTGTGTCCGTGAGAGCTAAGTCATTCCCTCAATTCTTCAGTCATTGTTTTTAGTAATGACCTGCTGTCACTTAACGGCAAATCCGTAGCTAAATCCCAACTCATCATACCTTTCAGCTTCTGTTCCTTTGCATAACGGGTTTTGATACGAATGTTATCCTGACCGTCAAACACATAAGTATCTCCTTGATAGATCACCTCATTCTGTGAAGGACTCGTAACCAATCCATTCTGTACAAAATTGAAATAAGCCTCTGTCTTCTTTGAATTATCTTTGGTCACCCCATAAAAAGGAACTCCTGCCACCAGTTTTTCCTTCGGAATACCATACTCCAATACCATCTGTATATCCGAACAATATTTCTCTATTGGAAAGCGAACCGGTGAAGGGCCATAGCACTGAAGTGAAATAAAATCAACAGCTTCAATAGCTTTCTTACTAATCTTATAACAAACCGGATGCAGAGATACACTGAAAAGATACTTGTCTCCCAACACTTCCCGCATCTTCAGGATAGCCAAACTATAATCCTCATACTCTTTCTCATTCTCTGCCCACTCAAAATCAAGATCAATGCCATCCAGTTTATTCTTTTCCAGCACGTTCTTGATATTTTTCGCAAATGTAGTACGAGCGGCCTCATCGGCCACCATCGCTTTCCATTCGCCACTGGAAGCTCCTAAACGTATTTTCACTTTTGTACCTTTTACTTTTGCACGAACCGATTTAAGCAAACCTTCCCAAGTGGTCACCCCTTTTCCCTGAAATACACGTGGATTCTCAAATGACAATGATCCGTCTTTATTAGGATGAACATTCAAGAAGATAAGGTCGTCACTTGCCCGCAAGCTTTCTGTAGAAATACGACCACGGTTGTAAAAATTACCCCGCACATAAGAACTGACCATATAGTCTTGTTGTGCAAACAATGATAATCCAACAAACACAAAAAGGAAGAATACAATTTTTTCTTAGCATTAGCATAATGATTGATAATTAAAACATTTAGATCGCAAAAATACGCATATCAAAAGCAAACAGATGTTCAAAAACGACTATAATACTTCCAAAAATCAACATAAAGTTTTCTATTCAGACACAAAAACAGACAAATCTTGAAAAAAGAGTTAGGAAAAATAAAATAAAGTACGTTTCTTTGTAATTTCAGCTACTCAATTGGTAGCTGAAATATTGTCACAAACTCACGTTCAAAGAAATACAACAAATCTATATTTATGAATAAATTACTATTAACCGGATTTTTAACTGCCGGAGCAGCCATCCACAATTTAAGTGCCCAAACTACTGCTGGGCAAGGAAACCAACAAAAGGACGAACAGCGTCCCAATATCCTCTTTATCCTAAGTGATGACCACACCTCACAAGCATGGGGCATTTATGGTGGAGTGCTGGCAGATTATGCCTATAATAACAATATTCGCCGACTTGCCAATGAAGGCGTAGTCCTCGATAATTGTTTCTGTACTAATTCCATCTCCGCACCCAGCCGTGCCAGTATCCTTACAGGATTATATAGCCACCGGAACGGACTTTACACACTAGCCGATTCTTTGAACACTTCAATCCCCACCCTGGCTACCGTTCTACAATCACATGGATATAACACAGGGCTTGTCGGGAAATGGCATATCAAGTCACAGCCACAGGGCTTCGATTATTACTCTATCTTCTACGACCAGGGAGAATATCGTGATCCCACTTTTATCGAAAGCAGTGATCCCTGGCCGGGTAACCGACGATTTGGAGAACGCATACTTGGCTTTTCCACCGATCTCGTCACAGAAAAAGCAATCAACTGGATCAAGCAACAGGACGGCAAGCAACCTTTCCTGATGTGCTGCCACTTCAAAGCCACTCACGAACCCTACGATTATCCGATTCGTATGGAACATCTTTACGACGGTGTCACCTTCCCCGAACCGGAAAATCTTCTGGACTGGGGACCGGAAACCAACGGGCGTTCTTTCAAAGGGCAACCCTTAGAAGAGTTGGTACGCCGCTGGAAAATCGCCTCAAAAGATCCGGATAAGTGGTGGTGTCGTTATCCCGGCCTGCCGTTCAGTACGGAAGGAATGCAACGAACCACCGCCAGACGCGCAGCCTATCAAAAACTAATCCGCAATTATATGCGTTGCGGAGCCACTGTTGACGACAATATCGGCAAGCTCCTGAAAACTCTCGATGAAATGGGTATTGCTGATAATACAATAGTTGTCTACGTCTCCGATCAGGGATATTTCCTGGGCGAACATGGCTTCTTCGACAAACGTATGTTTTATGAAGAATCAGCCCGTATGCCTTTCGTTATCCGCTATCCCAAAAGATCCCTGCTGGAGAACGCCTGAAAGACCTGATACTCAACGTCGATTTCGCACCAACTTTAGCCGAATTTGCCGGAGTAAAAATGGAGAATGTGCAAGGAACCAGTTTCGTCAACAACCTCGAAGGAAAGACTCCACCCGACTGGAGAAAGGAAATCTATTACCGATACTGGACCAATCATGCCATACGCCCGGCACATTTCGCCATCCGGTCCGATCGATACAAACTGATCTTCTATTACGCTCAAAATCTGGATATGACCGATACAGGAAACTTTGAATTCACTCCGTCATGGGACTTTTATGATTTACAAAACGACCCGCATGAAAATCATAATGCATACAATGATCCGAAGTACTCCCCTGTCATCAAACAGATGAAAAAGCAATTATTAAATCTCCGCAAGGAAGTAGGTGATACAGACGAGAAATATCCGGAGATGCAGGAATTACTCGAAAAGTATTATAATAAGGACATGCGGTAATCATACCGCTATACTCTCCTTGAAAACTTTTTATGTTGCTTTTCCATTCCTTATTTTCTCAAATAATTCTCACCGTGATGAGAAAAAACACTCATCATGGTGAGAAAATTTTCTCATCGCATTGAGAATTATTTCTCATCACGGTGAGAATTATCTACTGTCTGAATGGGCTGGAACGATACAATATATTAGTTATAAATTCATTCCACTACATCAAAGATAATCATACAAAGATTTCTACTAAAACATAAATAAAAGAAAGAATTCCATTTTCCACAAAAAAAGTCTATCTTTGTTCCGTCAAGATAATAAATCATGAATAAAACTCATGCCAGGAGATTCATTTTGCATACAATATACCAACTGTACGGGATGCCCCAAAGCCACTGAGAATATCCTTGTATATAGAAATTTACCCAAAGGAGAGCATATCCCCAAGGATAAGTGTACGCAGAATTGTATGCTTTTTATGATAAAGGGTGAATTACTGATCAACAGCGAAGAATATCCCGGAAATACACTGCGCGAAAAGCAATTTATCCTGCAAGCTATCGGTTCCAAGGTTGAAATATTGGCACTGACAGATGTTGAATATGTTGTCTATTGGTTCAACGAACTACCTCTGCTCTGCGAAGAACGGTACAAAGAAATGATGGAACAGACAGGAGCCCCATTGACCTACACTCCGCTTGTCATGAGTGAAAGACTGTACCATCTTGTCACCAGTATGCCCGAATTCCTCGGTGAGGAAACCCCTTGCAGCAAGTATATCAACTTAAAATGCAAGGAATTAGTTTTCTTGATTACCAATTTCTACCCGCTACCCCAGCTAAGCTCATTCTTCTATCCAATCAGCACATATACGGAAAGTTTCCACTACTTCGTCATGCAAAACTACAGCAACGTGAAGAACGTAGAAGAATTTGCACACCTGGGAGGATATACGACCACTACTTTCCGCCGCCTTTTCAAAAACCTCTATGGTGTGCCCGTATACGAATGGATACTGGAAAAGAAACGGGAAGGAATCCTGGAAGACCTGCAGCACACCAAAATGCGAATCACTGAAATCTGTAACAGATACGGATTCGACTCCCTGTCGCATTTCGCCCACTTTTGTAAAGACTCTTTCGGAGATACCCCACGCGCTTTACGCAAGAAAGCAGCCGGCGGTGAGAAAATCGGGAAAGTACAATAAACAGCCTCATCCTACTAATTTGCCAATCAGTTGCACCATGCGCGCATACTGGCTGGCATATTGACACATTGGCGCATTGGTCCATTATTAAAGAATTATTTCTTTAATTCCTTGCTCAATCAATCTATTTCCCCTATTTTTGCAGTCCGTAAGAGGTGTAAAACGTCGAAATTTTAGTTCTAACAATTAAATAATTTAAATTCAATCATTTATGTGGTTAAGTAATTCATCTGTAGGAAGGAAAGTGGTGATGAGCGTTACCGGTATCGCCCTTGTCCTGTTTCTAACATTTCACATGGCGATGAACTTGGTTGCGATCATCTCGGCTGATGGTTACAACATGATTTGTGAGTTCCTGGGAGCAAACTGGTATGCATTAGTGGCTACCGCAGGACTGGCTGCTCTTTTCGTAATTCACATTATCTACGCATTCTGGCTGACAATGCAGAATCGCAAAGCGCGTGGTAGCGAACGCTATGCAGTGACAGACAAACCGAAAACTGTAGAATGGGCATCTCAAAACATGTTGGTGCTGGGTCTTATCGTTATCGTAGGTCTTGGTTTGCACCTCTTCAACTTCTGGGCAAAAATGCAGTTGCCGGAACTGATGCACAACATGGGCATGCACGCTGATACATTGACATTGGCTTATGCTGCTAACGGTGCATATCACATTCAGCAGACTTTCTCTTGTCCGGTTTACGTAGTTCTTTACCTTGTTTGGCTGTTTGCTTTGTGGTTCCACCTGACTCACGGTTTCTGGAGTTCAATGCAATCACTGGGATGGAACAACAAAGTATGGATCAATCGTTGGAAATGTATTTCTAACATCTATTCTACGATTGTTGTACTCGGTTTCGCACTGGTAGTAGTGGTATTCTTCGTGAAATCACTGATTTGTGGCGGTGCTTGCTAAATAGTAAATTGTAAATGATTAAATTGTAAATAATATTATGATCAAGATAGATTCAAAAATTCCAGAAGGCCCGGTGGCTGAGAAATGGACCAACTATAAAGCTCACCAGAAATTGGTGAATCCCGCTAATAAACGTCGTTTGGACATCATCGTTGTGGGTACAGGTCTGGCAGGTGCTTCTGCCGCTGCTTCACTCGGTGAAATGGGTTTCAGAGTATTCAATTTCTGTATTCAGGATTCTCCCCGTCGTGCACACTCTATCGCTGCACAGGGTGGTATCAATGCTGCAAAGAATTATCAGAATGACGGTGACTCTGTTTATCGTCTGTTCTACGATACAGTGAAAGGTGGTGACTACCGTGCTCGTGAAGCAAACGTATACCGTCTGGCTGAAGTGTCTAACGCTATCATCGACCAATGCGTAGCACAGGGTGTTCCTTTCGCTCGCGAATATGGCGGTACACTGGACAACCGTTCTTTCGGTGGTGCACAGGTATCACGTACGTTCTACGCTAAAGGCCAGACCGGTCAGCAGCTGTTGCTGGGTGCTTACTCTGCATTGAGCCGTCAGGTAGGTGCCGGTACTGTAAAACTGTACACTCGTTACGAAATGCTCGACGTAGTATTGGTTGACGGTCGTGCACGTGGTATCATCGCTAAAAACCTTGTAACAGGTGAACTGGAACGCTTTGCCGCTCACGCAGTAGTTATCGCTACTGGTGGTTATGGTAACGCTTACTTCTTGTCTACTAACGCCATGGGTTGTAACTGTACAGCTGCCATGTCTTGCTACCGTAAGGGAGCTATGTTCGCTAACCCGGCTTACGTACAGATTCACCCGACTTGTATTCCGGTACACGGTGACAAGCAATCCAAACTGACTTTGATGTCTGAATCTCTCCGTAACGACGGTCGCATCTGGGTTCCGAAGAAAAAAGAAGATGCTGTGAAACTTCAGAAAGGCGAAATCAAAGGAAGTGATATTCCTGAAGAAGACCGCGACTATTACTTGGAACGCCGCTATCCGGCATTCGGTAACCTGGTTCCGCGTGACGTTGCCAGCCGTGCTGCTAAAGAACGTTGCGACGCAGGTTTCGGTGTAAACAACACTGGTTTAGCCGTATTCCTCGATTTCTCTGAAGCTATCAACCGCTTGGGTATCGACATCGTTCTCCAACGTTATGGTAACCTCTTCGATATGTATGAAGAAATCACTGACGTTAATCCGGGAGAACTGGCAAAAGAAATTAATGGCGTAAAATATTATAATCCGATGATGATTTATCCGGCTATCCACTATACAATGGGTGGTATCTGGGTAGACTACGAACTGCAAACCACTATCAAGGGTCTGTTCGCTATCGGTGAATGTAACTTCTCCGACCACGGTGCAAACCGCCTCGGTGCTTCTGCATTGATGCAAGGTTTGGCTGACGGTTACTTCGTATTGCCTTATACAATCCAAAATTATCTGGCAGATCAAATCACTGTTCCTCGTTTCTCTACTGATCTTCCTGAATTTGCTGAAGCAGAAAAAGGCAGTTCAAGCTAAGATCGACAAGTTCATGAGCATCCAGGGTAAAGAATCTGTTGATTCTATCCACAAGAAACTGGGTCATGTTATGTGGGAATATGTAGGTATGGGACGTACGGCAGAAGGCTTGAAGAAAGGTATTGCCGAACTGAAAGAAATCCGCAAGGAATTCGAAACGAATCTGTTTATTCCGGGAGCAAAAGAAGGTATGAACATCGAGCTTGACAAGGCATTCCGTTTGGACGACTTCATCACAATGGGTCAGCTTGTTGCTTACGATGCATTGAACCGTAACGAAAGTTGTGGTGGTCACTTCCGTGAAGAATACCAGACTGAAGAAGGAGAAGCTAAACGTGATGACGAAAACTTCTTCTATGTAGCATGCTGGGAATATCAAGGTGACGATGAAAAAGCTCCGGTGTTGTACAAAAGAACCGCTGGTTTACGAAGCTATCAAGGTTCAAACCCGTAACTACAAGAGCTAATCGGTGAAGTTAAACATTTAAAAGAATTAGAAGAAAATGGATAAAAATATATCATTTACACTGAAGGTATGGCGCCAAGCTGGTCCGAAGGCTAAAGGTGCTTTTGAAACCTACCAAATGAAAGATATCCCCGGCGATACTTCCTTCCTCGAAATGCTGGATATTCTGAACGAACAGCTCATCAGCGAAAGAAAAGAACCGGTAGTATTCGACCACGATTGCCGCGAAGGCATCTGCGGTATGTGTTCTTTGTACATCAATGGACACCCGCACGGTCCTGCAACAGGTGCTACTACTTGCCAGATTTACATGCGTCGTTTCAACGATGGTGACACCATCACTGTTGAACCTTGGCGTTCGGCCGGTTTCCCTGTAATCAAGGACTTGATGGTAGACCGTACTGCTTATGACAAGATCATGCAGGCCGGTGGTTACGTAAGCGTTCGTACAGGTGCTCCGCAGGATGCCAACGCTATCCTGATCCCGAAGCCCATCGCTGACGAAGCTATGGATGCCGCTTCTTGTATCGGTTGTGGTGCTTGTGCAGCTGCATGTAAGAATGGTTCTGCTATGTTGTTCGTTTCTGCAAAAAGTTAGCCAGTTGAACTTGCTGCCGCAAGGTAAACCGGAAGCTTTGCGTCGTGCAAAAAGCTATGTTGTCAAAGATGGACGAACTGGGATTCGGTAACTGTACAAACACTCGTGCTTGTGAGGCTGAATGTCCGAAGAACATCTCTATCAGCAACATCGCTCGCTTGAACCGTGACTTCATCATCGCAAAATTAAAAGACTAGAAATTGCTAGATTTCAAGATAGCGAGAGCTTAATTTGATTAATGACAGAATCCCCTGCCGGCTAGTCCGACAGGGGATTTCTTTTATGTATGAATAGATCACGGTTATTCCAAATAATCAATCATCATGGGCGGTTTTGTCCACGCAAATTACGTGGAGAAGCACCGAAAGATTTCTTACAGAAATTAAAAAAATGCGGCAAGGACTCAAAACCATATTTATAGCATATCTCGGAAATACTATAAGCAGAATTACTCAAATCATCGAGAATGCCCTCTTTACGGCGTGCCAGCATCCATTCATAAACTGGTTCATGAAAGACATTGTTGAAAATACGACGAAATGTGCTAAGGGTATATCCACCTAATTGAGCCAGCTCTTCTACTGTCTTTACTTTCTTATAATTTTTAATAACAAAGTAGTGGAAACTGTTTATGTACTTAGAGAGCGGATGCACCAGACTCGAGAGGTCATAATCAGAATAATAATACCCCAACACAAATGCCAGTTCTTTCCGCTTGAGAGACAACAAATCCCGGCAGACTTTATTTCCTTTTAAATAAGTGATGGAACCTTTCAAAAAATATTGTAGTTCAGGAACTATCTTTATTGGGGAATAGATAAGTGGAGGTGATACATCTTTCATTATATGATTGAAACGAGAATCACAAAATAATTCCGGTTGAATAAAACGATAATAAATGCACTCACATTCAAGCATGGCAAGCATCTCAAATGTAGAATCAATAGCTTGAAGTATAAATTCACCTTCTTTGAGCATGGTACCTGCATATTCCTTACTATTAATCAGCATTTCTCCCTTCATCAGAAAAAAGGATAAAATTTTCCTCACACCTTTGAGCTGGTTTATGAAAACCGCGCTGATAAATCACATGAGTAATAGCATTGCTCACTGCTTTCGGACATATCTGACAATCCCAAGTTCCTTGACAAATAGATGGCATAAGCTGGCTGTGTTTGTTTTTGTTTATGCTGCCAGCAAAAATAGATGAAAGATTTCATATTGCCATAAAAAATGGGAAGAAAAAGTGAAAAGAGGCTATGTTATATAGTTATATCAAAATGGAACTGTATAATTCATTAGCCTTATACAGTTCCATTTATCAGCCTAAACTATAAATTTCAAGATTAAACCACTCAATCAAAAACATGTCAAATGCTATCCACTTTCATGCTCTACTACCCTTATTCAACATCTTTATTTACCGGAGTATCATCATTATTCGCCCATGGGCCAACCTCTGGAGCAAAAGTCATGGTAGCTGCATTGTTTGCCAATTTTAAAGTATAACGAACTTTCTTACCTGCTTCCCATGCAGCAGTTTCTTTTAATGGAATCACTGTATTTTCTGATTTTGAAATCTCCGTTTCTCCATCATATACAGAATAACTTATTTTAATTTGGGCTGTATTTGTCATTGTCTGTGGCATTAACATTAAAATACCACCTTGTTGGTCAAGCGGAACAGCTGTCGTAGAACTTGAAACAGAAGCATTTGATGCAATAGGATAAGTATATTTTCCTGTTGTTTCACTGCCAGCAGTCCACTTGCCTGTTTTAAATGAATAAACGCCACTCTCCGCAACTCCTTCAATTGATACAGAGCTTATTTTATACGTACTATTGTCAGCTCCAATTACAGAAAAATTGACTTGCGTAAGAGCATGAGTAAAAGTAAGCTGAAGAGCCTCTGCCATTTTCTTCTTATCATTAGCTTGAGCTACAACAAAATCCTTTTGGTGTTGTACATCAGAAGCAATAGTATATTGCAAAGTTGGCAATCCTGTCGAAACACCATATTCTGTTACAGCATCGTCTGTTGCATAAGCAAAAAACTGTACATAGTCATTTAGTGGCCAATAATATGTACCAGTAAAGGTCCAATTCTCTCCTGAAGAAGTCACCGCCAATCCCCCAGGTATAATAGAGTTAGTCAATGCTAAATCTTCAGTACTAATAGTACTAGCACCCGTATTATAAGCATATACAGTGAACCCACTGCTACGTAAACCTTCAATATCTGTCACTGCTGCTCTTGTTGTTTTACTGACAATTGTATTAAATCCAATTTCGGATTTTAGTCCAGTACTTTCAATCTCTTCATTCTGTGAGCAACTCGTAATTGCTAAAGCAGCTGTAACTGCCAATAAAATTTTCTTCATAACTGTATTTTTTAAGTTTATAATATTGTTATATTTTGTTTATAGCTTCTATTTTATGTAACAGGTAACTCAACATTATCTTCGGGCCCCCATCCATCAACATTTCCTCCCATGCCTCCACCTCCATCAGGATTTGGCGGTGTTTCCGGTTTTCTACCTCAATCTTATCATCAGGCGGTAACTCAATCTCGGGTGGTGGGGTTGGCTTTCCATCTTCCCCCGTTCCAGTATCTTCAAGCGTACCTATTGTTTCAGTAACATCAATCACCATTTCTTGTACTGTATTATCCGTTTTGATAAATCTCAAGATCAACTTTATATCGCCTACACCACGGGAACTTGTGCTCCCAGATTCTGATATTCGTGTTGGGACTGACATTTCCTTCGTCTGCTTGAAAGCTGTGAAATACGCCACTACCTTATTACCATCTTTCTTTACCTCAAAATAGATAGGTTGTGAGGAAGATGCTCCATAACCTTTGCCAATGTGGTAACAATCAGATAGTCCGTTAATACCCCCTACGATTGTTGTTACGTACTCCAAACCTTTGACCTCTACCGCAAAAGAATACTTCTTCACTACCGATTCCAGTTTCCAATCCAAAGAAAGTACCTCTTCACTCTTATCTATTTTCAGTTCATCAATATTCAGCACATACAATGAATCCGGTGACCAAACCATCTTTTCCGTTCCTGCAATCCCTAAACCATTACAGTTTCCTGTATAAGCTTCTATCGTTTCATAGGACTCTTCTCCTCGGATACGTATGGACTCCGTATTATAGTTGTAAGCTTACAACCGAATATCGTCCCGGAGGAACTTTCATTTCTCCACCTCGCACCGAAAGGTACCTATCTACCTTTTTACCTTCACCATCCTTCGGATAAAATATAACCCGGATACCTTCTGGTAATTTATCTGTTACTCCATCCCAGTTTAATGATATCTCTACCCCACTTACAGGATAATCATCCAATATATCACGACGGCTACACCCGTTTAGCACCAGCAGCGAGGACAGAAGCACAAGAAACATGAATCTTGCATTTCGCATAACGCCCTCCTATCTCTTTGTTGTTATCAACCATACCAAAGAAACTTTTGCTTTGGTAGGACCAATAAAGTTATAACGCCCACTATTTGTCCATATAATATCCCCCTCATAAGGAGTATATTTTTTATATTCTGTTGTCAAATATCCTATGCCAAGACTGAATTCAAGGGAAAAGTGCTGTGCTAATTGCTTTGCATATCCATAAGTCACTCCAGCAGCTCCATAGTACTTACCCTGATATCCATCTCCACGTAACTGGAAATCGTATATTCCACCTTCAGCATAAAGTCCAATAAAATGACCGGTCAATCGGTTGCGTTTCTGCCGGTTTCCCAGCCAACAACGTCCTTCCATCCCTCCAGAAAGGAGCTGATAGCAGAAATCGTGTTTACTATTCAGCCACCACGGACATTTATATTCAGTATTCAAAGACCACCTCTTACCTATCGGAATTTCTACTTCTATATTCGGCGCCAATGCCAAATCATATAATAGATTGTTCTTTACTGCAAGCACTGTTTGGCTTTTCACCGGCTCTTCTGCCTCCGACACATCGACCTCACAGGTCTGTTTTTCTTCACTTTCTCCCACAGGCCTATCAGGTTGATTCTTCGGAAGCGCCTCTTCCTGATTCGAAACAAACAACCCGGAGACAGAAGATACCGGTTCAAAAGCCTCTCCATCTATTATCGTGGTTTCCCCGACAATCGTTATAACAGACCGCCTCAACTCCGGAAATATATTACGAACCATATATCGATAGGCGGCTCCCTGATTTAGCTTACGCAACAGTTGCTTTCTTTTGGCGATATCATCCTTATGATAGTCAATCAACATCAGCACTTCTTCCCGAAATCGGGTAAGTTGGTGTCAGATGCCACCAACTTACGAAACTCCAACCAATCCTCTCCCTTTGAACAAAAATGAATCTTATCAACATTATTAACTAATTCATATCGCCGCAAGAATTCCTTTATCGAGTTATTTCTCTTAGTAACCAAACTTTTATTGTAAGACTCGTCACCATCAGGAGAAACAGAACTCACTACATTTAACGCCGTTATATATTTCGTATCCGAGTTTCCTGATAACAAGGAATCTAATGCTATAATTTCCTGATTATTATCCCTATAACAAGGATTCACATTCGTTTCATTCGCATCGAAATATATCACTACCCGTCTGATTGTATCATTTACAACAGTAAAAAATGCCATCGCAGCATACCCACTTTCTGGAAGGCTTAATAAAACCATAAGAATAGCCAATATATAGATACCATGTTTCATTGTCGTTCGTTTCTGTTGACAAATATATAAGTTAGAAAACAAATCAAATCATACTTTCAGGAGAAAATACAGGCCCTGAAAGGTTCTGTGAAACGATTGAAACGATTTTGCAAGTTTGAGGAGTATAGAAGGCAGAAAATCATATAAAAAGAATGCACAGATTACCGATTATGAATCGATTCTCTGTGCATTCAGTAATTAAAAGCTTGCTTTCATGCAAAGTCCAGTCCAATTATGCAGCCGGGTCCGGTGCTTCCCCTTTGCCATCATCGCCCGAATCAGGGTTACCTCCATTATTTCCCCCATTACTACTTCCATCCGTATAATCCGTTTCAATCTCTGCACGGCGGGTAATACTCATATCTTCCAGCGTATTTTTGAAGATTTTCCCCGGATAGAATAAGATCTTTCTCTGAACGATCGACTTGGATGAGACCTCCTTCTCGTCATCCGTACTTTTGGCACGGATAGTAGGAGTGAAGATACCAAACTCACCCATCTGTACGCTCTTTCCATCATCAATATCCTCCGCCATCTTATCTACCAGGCCACTGACAACCAAATCTACCACCTTACGATGGACACCACAAAGCTCACTCACTTTCCGACACATCTTTGCAAAATTCACCTTACCGGAACGAACCGATTTTGCCACATACTTTTCGTTTTTGTTCTTGTCAAAACCGAACAGTCTTTTTGTTACTGCGTACTCTAAGGCGATGATTGTTAAAGTTTAATTGGTTAAAAAAATAAAGGTTATCTGTTTGCCATTCTCTTTGTTTGAATGACTCTGCAAAGGTATATCAACCGTGAAATGTCCAGTCCCCTTTTGTCTCCTTTATGTCTCCTTTCATCGTTTGGAATCAATTATTATCGGAAGAGAATATTGTTAGTTATCAACAGGATATATCAAAGAATTATTTTTTTCATAGAATACATTCATTTCATATAAAACCAATAAAATCACCAACAGGTAACTATCATTTTTTTGCAAAAATATTAATTATTATAAATCTCATATCTGTTAAATCAAGCAATATATACAAAGAAGAATTCAAATCTATATTGTTCAATAAATGTGTTAAGCATTATATAATTCAACTCTTCATATCGTTATCTGTTTCTCTCTTTATAGGTTCTTTTCTATACTGTAATGGAGATTTCCCAAACGACTTCTTAAAGCATCTGCTAAAATAGAAAGGATCATTAATACCAACCTGAAAACCAATCTCTGCTATATTCAAATCAGTAGTAAGCAACAATTCTGCAGCCTTTTTCATCCTAAGGATACGCACATATTCACTAGGAGCACATCCTACAATACTCTTCAACTTACCATAGAAAGTAGTACGACCTATTCCTATTGTAGAAGCATATGTCTCCAACTTAAATTCAGCGTCCCCCATATTTTTCTGTATAACAGCATCCAATTTATCCATGAAAGCTCTATCCCTGTCAGTAGTATTAATGAACGGTTGGAGTGCACCCGGTTCGGTTGCAAACTTTCTTTGCAATTTTTCACGCTGTTCTATCAACTTCACAATACGCATCAATAAATATTTCACACTAAAAGGCTTTGTAATATAAGAATCAGCTCCTGCCCGTATCCCTTTTAACTGATGTTCTTCTGAAGAATAAGCAGTAAGCAGAATCACCGGAATATGACTAATATTAAAATTACCTTTCAGCCTCTTTGTTAATTCAAAACCATCCATTTCAGGCATCATTACATCGCAGACAACAAGATCCGGTTGCTCATCACCCAACTTCTCAAGTCCTTCTGCTCCATTGGCTGCCGTTGATACAGTAAAATAGTTGCCAAGTTGAGTTTCAAGCAGCCCGCGTACATCGTCATCATCGTCAATCACCATCACCTTATATTCCTTAAAAGGCTTATTGACTGAAGCTTCTGATATATCCGTCACTTCTTCAGGTGTCAGCAAATCCGTAGTTATTTCTTTAGCAACAGATGAAAGTTCTGTAGAATTCTCTTCAATAATATCTGCCTTGTCATAATTTACATCAGACAATGGTATAGAAACAGAGAAACAAGCCCCACCCATCTCCGAATCTGTATATGCTATATTCCCTTTATGAACCTTTGCCAATTCAGAAGTCAAATGCAACCCTACACCTGTACCATCTGAAGCATAATGTATCTGCTCAAAACGTACAAATAACATATTCCGCTTTTCATAAGGCACCCCCGCACCATTATCTGAAACACTTAGTGTAAAGTTATCTTCCGCTGTCGAAAAATGAAGCCTCATCACGATCTTTCCTCCCACCGGGGTATTCTTAAAAGCATTTGACAATAAGTTATAAGCAATCTTATCCATTTTACTTCTGTCGAGTAACATTTTCTGTTTGTACTCATTCGATTCAAACAGAAACTCTATCTTTTCTTTTCAGCCATTTCCTTAAATGTCAGATAGATATCGTAAAAGAAATGTTCAGCTTCCGTCCATTCCAGTTTCAATTCCATCTTATTATTCTGTAATCTCCGGAACTCCAGAAGCTGATCAATCAACCTAAGCAAACGGGTGGAACTTTTAGTCAGCAATGTGAGCTGTTTATTAATCAATGGTGCTATTTGTTCTTGACCAGCCAAATCCTCAATAGCCCCTCTGATAATGGTGAGCGGAGTACGAAATTCGTGCGATATATTAGTAAAGAATCTCAACTTACACTCCGTCAATTGCTTTTCTATTTCAACAGCCATATTTAGCCGGTGCATTTTAATCACTACTCTCGAAACAAAGAAAGTTATGATTATACCTGATATAATATAAAGAATGATAGCCTGCCAGGATTTCCACCAGGGAGGAAGAATTATTATCTCCAAGTCAGTTTCCTGTTCACTCCATACTCCAAAACTATTGCACCCTTTCACTTTAAAACGTAAGTTCCGGGAGGAACATTACGATAGGTTGCCATATTATTCCGTGATACAGAATTCCAATCCTGCTCATAACCTTGCAGATAATAAGCGTATTGATTAAATTCCGGAGCATGAAAATTCAACATGGTACACTCAAGGTTGAATGAATTCTGATTATGATCCAGAACAATCTTCTTCGTCCCTGTTATACTTTCTTTCAAAGGAGAGTCCTCCGTTCCGGGACGTACATCAGTTCCGTTAACCCATAAGCCGGTAATCATAACCGGGGGCGCATAAGTATCAAAAGTAACCTCCGAAGGATTAAGAGTATACACTCCATTAAAACTTCCGAACATCAATTCTCCAGTCTTTTTTTCCATCCTGACAGTTCATTAAAAACAGCCGGATGACGGTTGTTGGAAAATATAAAATTCTCAAACCGCTCTTTTTTTCAAATCAAATCGAGATATGCCACTCTCCGTACTAACCCATATATCCCCATAATTATCTTCCAAAATAGTTTGAACTGTTTTATTCGACAGACCGTTATCTCCTCCGAAATGCTTAAACCTAGGTTGCGTCAAGTTCTCTTTTCGTTCCAATAAATGAAGTCCTCTTCCTGTAGTTCCCATCCAAATGCGTCCTTTACTATCTTCAAATATGACTTTCACCTCATCATAGCTCAACAATTGCCGATTGTGAGAATATACACGCAAAACAGTATATTTACTTCTATCCGTAGTAGTTCGTCCGGATCGAAAACAACCACCCCCCGTCATTAGTTCCAATCCATATAAGTCCATCTCTATCCTGAATCATGGAACGCATCATATTCAAGTGATCGTTATCAAACAAGAATTGCCGGAAAGTTAACTTTCCCGAGTTTCGTTCCGCCAATTGTAAACCTCCCCCCGAAAGTAGCCATCCACATCCGGTTCTTATTATCACGCAACACTGTGAAAAATATTATTACGCGATGAGGGTTGGCCTGCACTATTAGGCAACATATATTTCTCAATCAAACGATCCCCCCGTTCCGAGAAGAGAAACAAACCGGCTCCTTTCGTTCCCAGCCATTTATATCCAAGTGTATCTTCAGCCATCGTGAATGGCAACCCACCTTCTATTCTTTGTGTAGAAAGCCGATGATAATTCTCATCACAAATATACAAGTTACCATCACGTGTGCCAAACCAGTAATATCCTTTCTTATCTTCAAACATCAAACGAACAGCATTACCACGTTCCATGCCATCTCCCAACGCCGGATAATACATCTCAAACGGATAATTGGATAAGGAGATTTTCACCACCCCTCCCAATTCCGTTCCTACCCAAATTTCACCGGACTTATCTTCTGTCACACAAAACAAATAATTGGTAGGCAAATCTTTACCTACAGTGAAATGCTGGATTCTTCCTGTATTGTAAATTGCAAATAACCCATTACCAAATGTTGTGATCCAAACAATATCCCGCGAGTCATGGTAAATCATGAACTGTTCCTGATCAATCAATGAAAGCACTTCCGAAGGAATCAGGTTCAACGGTTCGAACGTATTATTCGAATGATGCCTCCACAATATACCAGTTTTATTATAAACCCACACATGGCCTTTGTTATCCATAATAAAATTAGCCCGCAGCATCTTCTTCCCTTGAAAGAAACTCTCAGTAGGTAAGAGTTTTTTTTTTTTGTGTCGAACAAATACAAATCCCTGTTCGTCGTCAACATCAGAAGTCCGTCATTCAATAAGCAAGAACGGACATATTCCATTTTTGTTGTACGGGTAATTGGAATAAACGATACAAATGAAGACTGTTGATTACTAAAAATATCAAGCCCACTTTCATTGACAAAATACATTTCATCTCCTATTTCCTGTACATCCCAGAAAGTTATCCCTTTCCGCACGGAAATCACCTGATTGTTTTCAACACGAAATAATTCCTCTTTGGTTCCAATCCATATTCGATGTAGTGAATCCTCAAACATGAATAATATATTTTTCTCGGCCAACACCTCATTGTCAGGTTTCCATGCTTCCGGTTTTCCATTCACATAGCGTACCCGGCAACATCCATTCTTCCCCCATAACCACACATCTTTATTCGAGACAACTTTAATATTAGAAAATATTTTATCCGAATCTTGCGGAGCATAATCAATCATCGTTTCGAGTTGTGGGTCATAACAAAACAATGTATTCGAAAAAGTACGTACCCAAATAAAGCCATTCTTATCTTCCACAATTTCACGGATACGGCTATCCGATAGTGCATGAGAACCATCTAACTGGGGATGAATAATAGTAAAGTCTTTTCCATTAAAGCGATTCAGCCCATTAATTGTTCCTAGCCAGATAAAATTCCGGCTATCCTGCATCATGCAACGAGTGGTGTTTTGTGACAATCCGTTACGGTCTGTGACAGTAACAATATCCAAAATATCGAAAGCAACCATCTTGCTTCCCAATAATAACAGGATAAATAAGAATACAAATTTCCGCATGTGTTTTTATCATTTAAAGGCACCATGCAAAATTAGCAAATAAATTTATAGTTCCCACAAGACAAGTTACTTAATATCTTGAATAAAAAAATCACGGAAACATTTCTACTTCCGTGATTTTTTACTACATCGACTTATTATAAGCGCCTGATTTCCATTAGGTAGCCTATGATTATGGGTTAGCCTTTTCCAAATCAGAGCCAATATAATATCCTGTATGGGTAGATTGATTATATCCTATATTCTGATGTGTAGCACTCATTCGATATATGTGATCATCCATCAACGGGCGGAAACGATGACTCGTCTCTATGTTGGTCGTAAAAATACGTAACTCCGAAGCGCCACCCACATTACGTTTTCCAACCACATAAATCATTTCCTCGCGCCAGTCTCCCCAGATATCTCCATAGAAACAAGGAGTTCTCTTTGTCCCGTTGATTGAGGCTACTCCGTAATTACTACATGAAAATATTCTATCTCCACCTTCACCGTTGCGGTACGCCAGCACCAACTCATCATCGATATTTTGCCGGGTTAAACTACCATCCCACCAGATGCCCATGTTATAAGAATAAACACCACCTTTAATCATCGGGGCAGACTTACTTAACAGTTCTCCTTTGCAAGAATACATCTTTCCAATGGGCCAGGAAGCCCAGACTTCACATCCCGGAGTATCCGGGTCCATATCTCCCACCATACAACGCCCTACATCTTCACCATCTCCCGGAATTCCCCAAATCAACTCTCCGGTAGCAGCGTCACGGAACTCTAAACCGGCATTTCCATACGATTTCGGCTCCTCATGACAAGCCACTACTTGTAACCCTTCACGGGAAGGATCGAATTTTCCCAGATGAAGAGCATCACCATGTCCCAGTCCAGTTGTATACAGGCCTTTGCCATTGTGATCGAAAGCACATGCCCCATAAATCAATTCGTCTTTGCCATCATTATCCACATCGCCTACTGCCAAGTTATGATTTCCCTGACCAGCATAATCCGTCCATCCCGGGTAAGTGTCAAAATGTCAGCGCTGCGTCAGAGTACCATTAGAATAGTCTAATGCAGTCAACTGGAAATTAACATAATAACCACGGCACATCACAATACTTGGGGTTCTATCCTTACCAGAGAAATGTGCTACTGCCATCAGGAAACGATCCGAACGGTTTCCATAAGCATCCCCCAATAATCATTCCAATCTTCCTTATCGCCTCTGGGGATATAATCCGTACGAGCCAGTTCTTTTCCTGTCATACCATCTACAACCGACAGAAACTCCGGTCCAGCCTGTACCCGTCCAGTTTCCGGATTACGATAATCCGTAATTCCATCCTGATTAACATCACCAATCGTCGTTCCGTCTCCAAAGGTCGTACCTTCCGAAGTTTTGAGTACAACCTCCGCTTTCCCATCACCGTCCAAATCATACACTATAAACGAAGCATAATGATCACCCTGCGGTACATTAATTCCGGTATCGACTCTCCACAAAAAAGCCCCTGTTTTCAAATCATAAGCTTCATATAAAGTAGAGCCTTTTTCTTTCCCTACCCAGTTTTCTGCAGGCCCCGGGTCGCGGGGCTCCACATCTCTTCTGATAACTAATTCATATTTTCCGTCTCCATCCAAATCACCGACAGCAGCATCTCCAGCATTATAAGCCAATGTCGGATCCGGCAAATTACTATTGTTCAGGAAAATACTTTTATAAAAAGTCTGCTCGGCTTTGTCCGGATCAAACGTATACGTTGCCAAGACATCATTCGCTCCGGAAAAACGCAGTTGATACTCATTCTTCTTAGCAGGGTCGAATGTTTTATCCCGATAATTGGTACTTGTAGTAATCGGTTCCATATTCAGTTTCTCCCATGCATTATCACCTGTTTTCCGATAAATATCATAGGCTGCATCATCCGGATCACTCTTAAACCATTTCCAGCTGACCAAGGCATTCAAGTCTGGCTGTCTACTATCATAACTAACCACCAGTCCTCTATCATCATAGCTCGCGGTAATAGGATTTCCCTCAATTTCCGCCGGATTATCCGGACCATTAGGATTCACAATCTTATCATCGGAGCAGGCAGCCAGAAAAATGACTGCACTAAATATAAAAGCTAATCTTCTCATATTTCATCTCAATTAAAAATTAAAAACTACCACCCCGGATTCTGGGCCAGATTCGTATTACACATCAGTTCTGTTTGCGGAATCGGGAAGAAGTACATCTTATCATCCCAGGAACGTATACTTTTCTCCCGACTATAATTATACGTACCATTGTTATTCTGCGTAATCTTCATAAGAGTAACCTCTTTAAAAGTTTCTCCTTCTTTCCAACGGCGTACATCCCAAAAGCGATGGCCTTCAAAAGCCAGTTCTACCATACGCTCATTCTTATACCGCTTCCAGAAAACTTTCGGGTCATTTACATCTTCAGCTTTCAATTCCGGCATTTTCACTCCCGTACGCTGACGAATCACATTGATAGCCTGACGTGCTGTAAGCGGTGATTTATCACCGGGCAAAGCTTGCTCCACATCGCCCGTATAACGGAACATTGCTTCTGCATAATTCAAATAGAATTCGCCCAGACGAAATATAATCCAGGAATGAAATTTCTTACTCGAACCGGAAGCTGTCAGGTTAATGGAAGCATCGCAATATTTTTTCAGATAATAACCAGTGGGAGTAGCACCTTCCAAAGGCTGTCCATTAGCACCTCCATAATAAATCTGCAAAGGACTTTTATTATAGGACGGCCAATTCGTATCACCATTCTTCGCTATTGTCATGGCTAAACGAGGATCACGGTTTGCATACGGATCACTTCCCGGTTCCTCCGAATAACCACTACCCGGTTCATTCCAGAACTTACCGTTTGTCATTTCATAAGCATCAACCAATGTCTGGGTAGGACAATTACCACCTTTTCCTCCTTCCACTCCTATCGGAAAATTATTCGTTTCAAACGAATTGCTCTCTTTTTCTGCACGACAAAGGAAAATCATCTCATTTTCCCGATAACTGTCCGCTCCCCACAACTTATCATAATTGCCTAGCTTATACCCATATTTGGCACACGAATCAATAACCGCCTTATTAGCTTCAGCTGCTTTCTTCCACAAATCCTTTTTTGTTCCGGATTGAAAAGTTCACTGGCTGCATACAAAGCTGTACGCGCTTTCAGAGCTAACACTGCCAATCGATTTGCCGTCCTGTTTCCGGCTGTTCCGTGGGTAGGGCATAGTCTCCCAACTTAGTATAGTCAGCGGGAATCTTATTCATTATGTCATCACATTCGTTCTCGATAAACTGAAATACTTCTTGTACAGATGTACGTTTCAACGAATTTACCTCATCCCCTGAAGGTACTTTTTGTCACCAAAGGTACACCTCCATACTGACGGGCTAAATTAAAATAAAAATATGCACGTAAAAAGCGGACTTCATGTTCGTAATTATTATAACGGAACATTTGCGCATCATAATCCGAGTTTAAACGAAGGTCAGGGAATGTCAACCCCAGAAATTCCTCCAGATACATATTACATTGTTGAATAGCCAGATAATTCTTACTCCAGTTTGAAATAGTATTCGTCGCACTCCAAGAACCGTTGTAAAAATCATGAACAGAACTAGAGGTCCACGCATATTCAGCCTCATCGCAGGCTGAAGCCAGTGTCGCTCCACCGTAATTTCCCCAATCCGAATCCAATTGTGCATATATGCTGGTAACCAGTCCTCCTACATTCTCATAAGATTCCATCATATAGTTTTTATCATAATTGGCATATTCGTTAAAGTCCAATTGGTCTTGACAAGCAGTCAGTCCTCCAAAACCAATCATACTTCCTATGAACAAATATTTAAGTTTCATAATTTATTTCCTTTTTTTAGTTACAACTTAAAATCCGATAGTCAATCCGGCAACCACACTACGTGTCAACGGATTTTTCACTCCATACGATTCAGGGTCAGCAATCTTGATATGGTCGAAGCAAAGCAAATCATTACCGCGCACATATATTTTTGCATTATTCATGATCTTTGTACGCTTCATCCAAGTTTCCGGCAATTTGTAATAGATCTCCACATTACGTAATTTCAGGAACGAACGGTCGGCAAGCCACAACGTATTGTTCTGAAAATTATTATTATTACTTTGACTGGTCAGTCTCGGATATTTTGCATCCAATGTCTCCGGTGTCCAACGATTTTCATAGTAATGTTGCGAGATTGTTGTATTATTAATCAACGGCCAGTACAGACTTTGTGTATTCAACATAGCGGAATAATGTCCCGTTCCCTGAAATAATGCATTAAATCCCAACCCCTTCCATTCAGCTCCGAAGTTAAATGAATAATAGATTTCAGGAGCTGCCGTACTGTAACCAATAGCTGTTTTATCATTGGCATCAATCTTCTTATCTCCATTCACATCACGATATTTGATATCTCCCGGTTTAACCGTACTAAAGGTTTGTTTCGGACCTCGTCAATATCCTTCTGATCTTTGAAAAGGCCAATCACTTCCAACCCCATCAACTGATTTAATGAACCACCAGTTGTCACCAAATTATCATATAGTTGCGGAGCTTCATACTGTTCTACGATTTTATTCTTTGCCAACGTGAAGTTTCCACCGATATTAAAAAGTTACATTACCTACTGTTTTGACATAGTTGGCACCAACTTCCAAACCCCAGCTATCCACAATACCTCCATTCTCATAAGGTGCATCAAAACCGATGACAGAAGAATACTTTCCTTTAGTGGCAACCCATATATCACTTCTTCTCTGATAATATCCTCCAGAGTGAGGTTAAGTCCTCCGAAAAGTACAGCATCAATACCAGCATTATATTTATAGGCTTTTTCATGTGTAGAGTTTTCTGCAGCCAGTTTGCTCAACTTCCAGCTTCCCAAAGAGGAAGCATAACTACTATTGAAGTTATATAAACTACCTCCCGTATAAATTTCCTGCCAATAAGCTTCTTCCGGAATATTATCGATATTAATCATACCGGCCGACGCACGCAATTTCAGAAAATCAATAAAATGCACTCCTTTCATAAATTTCTCTTTCGAGATAGCCCATGCCAAAGAAAGTGTCGGTGAAAAAGCCCACTTATGTCCGGGTGCCAACTTATTGGAAGAAGAAACAGCCATACTTAAATCTGCATAATAACGTCCTTTGAAACCATAATGCGTATAAGAAGTAAAGTTTTCGCGGAACCACGTATTATTCACTCCATTGATATTGCGATATTCATGATTCCATTTTAATTGCGTATAAACAGAATGAATCTCATTTTCAAACTTGTAATCCACTGCAAGAGCCATATTAAAATTACGTTTCCAGGCAGAAAGTTCCGACCCCGTATTCACTTCACTCTCTGTTCCCGCGGTATATTGGGAAACGGCAACAGGCTTGCCACTCTTCCATTGCACATTATCACTTCCATACCGATACGTTTTGGAGTGATTTTCCACATACGAAGCCCAGTTATCATAAGCCAGCATAAAACCTGCCCCCAATCCCGGCAGAATAGATGACAAATCCTGCTTGAGCGTCATATCGGCATACAATGAACGGTTATGTCCTTTGGTATAAGCAGCGGCCTGCGATTGCGCCACCGGATTTTTCGTTCCATCCCAAGTCGTATTACCACCCCATAAGCCATTTTCCGTCTTTACAGGGAAAGCGGTTGCGGGCAGACTGTAAATCATAGACCATAAATCAGCCGAATCACCCGGTTTGTTCGTTTCTGCCAATGTTCCTAACAAATTCAATGTCATCTTCGTTGAAGGAGTCAAATCTATATCCAGATTTGTACGTAAATTAGCTTTCGAAGACTTGTTTTGAGTAGAATAACCGTCATTTGCTTTCGCATTCGCAATAAATCCGTTATCTGTTACCCAATTAAACATCGCAAAATAACGGAACTTCGAACCGCCTCCCCGTAAACTCATATTCGCTATATTTGTTGCAGCCGCATCTTTAAAGACCTCATCCACCCAATTTACATTCGGGTAATATTGCGGATAAGCACCTGTCTTAAATGCATTCATCTCATATTCATGATAGCGTGGCTTCCGGATGCCATCATTAGCATAAGCCTCATTAATCGCACTAGCATATGTATAAGCATCTGCAAATTCCGGACGGCGGACTTCCCAATTAATAAGATGGTCGAAAGTGAATTTGATTTCCTTCGTGTTGTACTTACCTCGTTTAGTAATGATATTAATTACCCCGTTTGCCCCCTTATATCCATAAAGAGCCACAGCAGCTGCATCTTTCAAAATTTGCACGGATTCCACCTCTTCCGAAGTGACCAATGTAATATCACGCTCGATGCCATCCACCAGCATCAACGGTGTACTGCTTGATAACGTCTGCAATCCGCGAATATAGAGAGTCGGTTCTTGTGAAGAATAGGAACCTGAATTTTGCAATGTAGTCAGCCCCAATCCATAACCAAATAAGGAATTAGTGACATTCTTTGCACTCCGTTTTGTCAAGTCTTCACCGGAGATTAGTGATATCGAAGCTGTGGATTCCTTGACATCCTGGTCAATACCGGCGATATTGACCGTTTTTACTTTATCGGCTTCTTGAGCATGTCCGCAAACTCCCCAAATGCCAACAAAGTAATTATCCATATTTTCTTTTTCATAAATTCTTTCTTTTTCAATTGTTAGTAGAATCAATCACATTATATGAATCACCATCCCGGATTCTGTTCCAGACCATACCCCTTGTTCACTTCTGCCTGTGGAAATGGAGACAAATACCATTTCGGATCAAAACCATTCTTCCACCAGTAACGCTCTACATTTGTCAAAGAGAACTTTTCATATTCAAAATGGGTAGGTTGGGCAACTCCATTGGCTTTATCTCCACCAAACCAGGGACAAGAAGTCAGAATACGCTCACCATTAGCATTCAGGCGGTAAATATGCAAACCATGTAAAGGTGTCTCAAACGTGTTTTCATCTTATAGCGAATCATATCGAAGAAACGGGCATCCTCCATTCCTAATTCACAAGCACGCTCTCGTAGAATTTCATTCAGTAAAACGTCCTTAGAACTCAAATCTTTATCCGGATTACATTCTTCCAAACCATTTAACCCCACACGTTTACGAACCTCATCTACCTTAGCGATTGCATCTGAATGGCTTCCACCAGTCTGCACAATCGCTTCCGCATAAATCAAATAAATCTCCGGCAAACGCAAATATGACCATAAGGCATACTTCCCATCATAATCTGTACCCATATAGAATTTATTGTTAGCATAGCCAGTGGCATATTTACCATCCTCATTGGCAGGGTCAGTTTTGGCATCTGTACCTCCTCTCCATAACTCATAGCTGGTTCCCGACATATTACCCGTGTTCCAATCCATTTGCTTGGGCATTCCATTAACAATTACCGACTCATACAAACGGGGGTCACGAGTCAACTCTACACCGGCAGCAATCGTCCCTTTAGAAAACATTTCATCCAACTTTCCGGCATCCTTTAATTCTTCCCAGTTAAAAGGTTTTCCATCTTTCCATGGGAACATTTCTACGTACTCCTGTGTCGGAGTGTAGTTCAATCGACGAACATCATCATTTTGCCAATACCACCAATTATATTTTCTACCAACTTTATCATACACACGAGTCGAATGAATCATTTCCTTTCCATGAGTAGAATATCCTTTACGATAAGCCAGCCGATAGTCTTCAGGGCGACTTCCGGTAGCCCGTTCTAATTGATAATAACCTTCATTATTCCATTCCCTGAAAAACTCCTCGCAGGCTTCCAGACAATTGTTCCAAAGCTCCGGTTTACGAGCGCCATACCAAATAGCCAGACTAGTTGCTCCGGGATAATAAGCCTCATTATCATTAAATAAAGGAGAAGCGGCAAAATTCCAGATTTTACACTTTACCCCAATTGCTCCAGCTTTAGTCCAACGTCCGGCATCATTCTGCATATCCTCATAAACCCAAGGCAAATCGTTTTTAGCTTCATCTAACAGCTGAATCATAAATTTCACGGTTTCTTCCACTGTACCACGTGGTATATCATTACTTGTTCCCTCGAATGAGGAACGAATAATAGGCAATCCACCGTAATGACGGAATGTGTCAAAATAACGAGCGGCAATGATACACTTCGCTTCGGCAACCATTCGTTTCTTCTCCTCCCCCGATAAGTCAGGAACTCCATCAATATTCTCAATCAACAACCAACTTGCACGAACTGCCTCCCATACATTACTTCTCAAAAAATCAAATTTCTCTTGATGAGCATCATAGTTTGCCGAATGTGTACCGGAATAATACACCTTTGTTAAAGCACTATTCGCCCAATGATTATGCCAGCAATCCGACAAGACATCAAACTTCCCTATATATGTATCATTCGGATAAGGAATCTGTGTAAAGAGATTATCATAAGGAAGCCCATAATACTGCAAGGCATAAATACCCGTCAAGAATTCACGCGTATATTTCGCACTGTTAAAAACTGTATCTTTAGTCGACTGCCCACCCGGTGCTTTTTCCAAAAAGAATTTCCAAACTTCCATTCATCCGTACAAGATGAAAAGGAACTGCCATCATCATTCCAACTAAAACAGGAACTATTATCTTATTTCGTATCTTCATTTTCATAACTTCTACCGATTAAAATCCTAATTTCAAACTCAAAGAATAAGTCTTTGTCAATGGATAAGTAGGTACACCGGCTACTTTTGATTCCGGATCGCCCCATTTAAATCCGGTAAACGTAAGCAAGTTATATCCACTAAACGTTAATTGACATGTATTCATCTTCAATTTCTTCATTAGAGGGAACTGAAAATTATATGCAACCTGCAGAGTTTTCAAACGTAAATAACTGGAATTGACTTCATACAAACCCGAATCGGCATAGTTGTTCTCGGCATTTGCCCATGTAGCACATGGATAGGCAGCACTCTGCGACGGATTTTGTGGTGTCCAGGTACTCTCATACTGATACAGTAACAAACCACCCGTCGTCGTATCTGCATTACTCGTAAATGGGGTACGGAAACCCTCATCCAACATACGGCTTACATTCCAGGCTCCTGTCCATTGCATACTGAATTCGAAATTTTTCCAACTAAATCCCATATTCAATCCGGCAATATATTCCGGATCATCCGTGTAACCCAGTTCACGAGTCATATCATTAGAATCAATTACACCATTTCCGTCCAAATCAACATAAACACAATCTCCCGGTTGCAAATCAGTTCTATGATCGGGAAAAGGCTTTCCAAAAGTCTGTTCATATAGAGCGGGAGTTCCTTCATCATAATACCGCCAGAACTTATACAATGAACGTGCTCCGATACGATGTCCTTTCTCATACTGATAATTATTATTCAGCGGTGCCTCTTTCTTTTCAATAATCTCATTTTCATTATTAGATAAATTCAGTCCAACCCAATAGCGGAATTTATCACCGATTTTATCATTCCATTTCATGGATAGTTCCCATCCCCAACTGTTTACACGTCCCATATTATAATAAGGAGTAATAAATCCAAGTATACCTGCTGCCGTGTAGTCACGTAACAAAATATCCCGGCGTTTTTCCTTATAATAATCAACACTCACATTCAATCGTTCATTCATCAAAGTAAAATCTACTCCATAGTTCTGCTTAAACGCCTTTTCCCAAATCACATTCTGATTATTCTTAGCTTTCTCAAAAGCTCCCATGGAAGCAGTAGAGTTCTCTATTCCAAAGAAGTACCCATGTCCGAATTTTCCACCGCCTGCAGGAAGAGCATCATCCACAGAATATGGGTCAGAAGTATATAAGAAGCGGGAATTACCAGCCTTGTCATTACCGACAAGTCCCATAGACACACGGAATTTCATATAATTGATAACTTTCTTGACAGGATTCCAGAATTTCTCTTCACTGACTACCCAACCAATAGAGGCAGCCGGAAAAGTACCAAAACGTTTATCCGGAGCAAAATTTTCAGAACCATTATAACCGACATTAAATTCTGCCATGTAGCGGGTATTCCAGTCATAGGTCAGACGTCCTACAAGACCGACATACCCCGACGGAATATCTGAATATACCGACGGATAATAAGTTTTGGACTGATTATACAATACCAATGCCCCCACATTATGTTTGCCAAACGAACGATTGTAGTTCAAACCGGCTTCCATATACCAGTTACGACCTTTTCCAGATTTCTCACTATAAGTCAAACGACCGGCATCCTTCGTTTTACGATACCCTAATGTGCCGTCTGCCAACACCCAAGGCGTATAAGTAGCAATGTCTTGTTCACCATTCTTCGTAATAGTGAAATCACTGTTATAAGATCCTTTCGCATTGAAAGACAACCCTTTGGTAATCATATCCAGTTTCTGCTTCAAGATTAAATCAGCACTCAACTTGTTTTTACTTCTGGATTGATAACCACGTGAAATATAAGACATACCGGTACTTCCCGTGAAAGGCAATGCCAAATCAGTATAGTCCGTTGATGTCTGCACCAACTTGCCATCAATAAATCCCGGGCTGGAAAACGGGGTCGAAGTATATAAATCACGTACCAAATCAGAAGTATCCCCTCCACTAAACGGACGGTTCTGATTATCAATACTTCCTGCCAAATTAAATGATATAGTCGTCGTTTTTGTTACATCAATATCTAAATTGGAACGATAATTAAAACGTTTGTATTGAAACGACACATTATGTGGCGTATCGAATTGTTTAAACAGTCCCCCTTGGGTATAAGCACCGGCAGAGACGAAGTAACGGACATTACTGGTTCCTCCACTGATATTGATATTGTGCTGGCTCTGCAATGCCGCATCTTTCAAACAATAATCCACCCAATCTACATCTGGGAAACGTATCGGATCAGAATGATCCTTAAATCTTTGCATTATATCATCAGAGAACATCGGAGTAGCATTCGGGTTATCATTACGTTGCATCTGATTATAGTAATCCGCATATTGGTAAGCGTTGGCTTTCTTTGCTGTCTTGGTCGGCATCAATACACTGGCAGAAGTCGTAAATGAGATTTTTTGCTTTCCCCTCTGTTCCCCGCCGGGTAGTAATCAAAACAACACCGTTCGCACCACGTACACCGAATACAGCAGTAGCCGACGCATCCTTCAACACCGTAATGCTTTCAATTTCATTGGGATCGATTTCATTGAAAGTACGTTCCACACCATCCACCTGAATTAATGGAGCCGAATTGTTCCAGGTTCCTTGTCCACGGACAAAAATTTCAGCCATATCCGCCCCCGGTTCACCGGAATACTGTACCGTAGTGATACCAGTCAATTGTCCGGATAGGACATTCGTTACAGAACCAGTCGGTGTCTTCAACAAATCACTTCCTTTCACACCAGAAACCGCACCAGTCACTGTCACCTTCTTCTGCGCTCCATAGGCTACAATTTGCACCTCATCCAATACATTTGAATCATCGGCAAGAACAATACTCATCTTAGCGTTTTTCACAACTACCGTTTGTGTTTCATATCCAATAAAAGATATTTTTAACTTTGCCCCCATCGGAACTGAAAGTTTGAAATTGCCATCAATATCCGTAATAGTTCCTTGTGTAGTATTACCTACCACCACATTTGCACCTATTATAGGCTCTCCATGACTATCGAGTACGGTTCCCTTTACATTCACTGTCTGCTGTTGCACCAGCTGGACAGATGAAGCCGCCTGTGTTTTTCTATCGGCATTAGACCTGCAGCAAGTCCCAGTAACAAAAGATATTGTGTGATTTTCTTAGGACTATACCACTTGAATATTATTATTTCACTCATTACTTATATTATTAAGTTAAACAAAAGCCATTAAAACTTCTAAAAGGCAAACGAGAAACGGAAATATCCCAAGTTCCATACATATCCATTGATACTATCACCTTCTTTCCCATCTTTCACCATATAGAAAAGATAACCGGCACGTAATGATGAACTCCAGTATCCGTTAAACCGACCTCTCGGGTCATTTGCAGCCTCCGTTCCATTGAGATACTAATGCCAAGCCATTAGCTTTTTGCTATCGAAGCATTAATTGTTTCAGTTTCATTAATCAACATTCTCATTTCTTCAATAGAAGGTAAATACCATCCGGAAGTCAATCCTGACGGAAGTACTTTCTGTTTATTATATGAATCCAGACAAGATACCATATTCAACAGATCCCAATCCGCACTATTTTCAATTGCATAATCAGCAAGTTTCTTCAATACTTCAGTATTATTATAGCCTAAAATACTTTTATAATGAGGTTCCCGACTACCACTCTTACATAAATATGAACTTGTATAAGCAGAGGCTATACCCTCTATATCATGCTTATTTCCTTTGGTTCCAAAAACTTTCATCACATCATTTGCATAATCCAACGCATAAACCAATCCATGCACACATGAAGGGTGATCACGTCTCAATGCATCGTGTGCCTCATCAAAAGGCTGCGAACCATCCGTACTTACCTTTTCCGGATACAATACCGAAGGCTGTGGATTTCCTACATAATAGACAATACCTATACAATTTTCCGGTACTTCTTCTGCATTTCCCGAAACGATACTACCGTCCGAACAATAAAAATCACCCACTTTCAGCTCATGTTCAACAATCTTCTTTCCACCACCCAACAAAAATCGTTGGTATTTCCCCTCATTTATAGAAGCTGTAAATTCATACTTTTTATCATTGTAAGTGCCTTGGGTAACAATCAGACTGTTTACATCAGACGGTTTTATAATCAAGCGATAAGAACCATCATCAGCCAGATAAGGTCTCACTACATTTTCATCACTTACAGAAGTCATATAAAACATAGATGCATGCTCTTTGGCAATATAAGGAATCTCATTCAATGTCTCATCCGAGAATTTATATTCCGTTTCAGGCATTACCAACACACTCATAGCCATACGATGCTTCATAGACAAACGAATTGTAAACTGTCCGCTTCCTTCCTGAATAACTGATGAAGGTTCAGTTGTCGTCATCAAATCAGAGGCAGCGAATTTATCTTTATCCGATTGGTCTGCTGCCGGAGTCCATTCATTTGCCATTTTCGTAAGAAAATTCTCTATCGTACCAGATTGATAAGTTTTGCCATCCTGATAAGGATAATAGGCATAATAAGCAACTCCTTCCTGCTCGTCATCATATTGCAGCGCAATCTCCGAAGCCCAGGTCCCGTTTTCAGTATAAGTTACTTTGACATTATTCATATTATTCCAGACCGCCCCGTCCATTATGGCAAAAAGTCCGATACAATCTCCTGTTTCAAATACAGTAGTATAATTTTCGTCTGTCACAGCACGTGAATTTCCGCCAACAGCTTCCATTCCGGCATCATACACATTGATAACCATATTTCCATTAGCGTCCGGAAAGTTATCTTCTTGCGAGCAACCACCAGCAGCCAAAGTCAGGGCAAACAAAACAGCCAATGATAAGTATTTATAGAATTTCATAATGATTCTTTTTTCTGATTACTAAAACATGTGGATTCTTATTCATGGGTCATATCAACAATCTGGTCTTCTCCTTCCTGTCCCCATTGCAGACCGCCTCTTTCGACTAGAACAGAAATGCCCGGTTTACCGACTGTCACATAATAAATATTCTGATACGTCCCTTCAAGCAATCCTTCATTACCTTTGGGCTTATAAGCAAAAGTCTTACCGCCGGTCGTCTTTATTTCAATAAAGACTTTATCTTTACCAACTGTGGTATCAACAATGCTTCATAAGACGCCAAATAGTCTTTCATTGGAGATACGGCTTTAGGATTCACATCCTCAACCCCAGCCTGTTCGTTTCGGATCAAAGCACCTTCGTTTACATTTCCCTGAAGTGCTACATTTTTAATTGTCACCGTTGCTCCGGCAAGTTCTTCAGCCATCACCTCATTTTTAAGTAAATGCACAATCACTTTAGCTGTCTGATGGCGGAAAGGCAACACATGGCTTCCTGTAAAGCCACCTTTGTATTAGCATACATCATGTCCGACTGTTGATAACCGTCACCCGACTGATCACTTTTAACAGCCCAACTTTCCCATAACTTATTATCCGCAGTAGCAGGATACCAGGCAGTTACCGTCTGCTCTTCTGTAGCTGACGCCCAGTACAGCTGATTGTTCTCATCGGAACATTGAAGCTCTCCATTCTCATTTACCACCGTATAAGTAGCAGCATCACTTCCATCGCTGACAGAAACGTGTTCCGTACCATCACCTATCCATTGATTATCTGAACTGGCACGCGACTGCACCGATTGCTTCACTTGTACAGCGGTCAGATTCAGCGGAGAATCAGTCTTCATATAGGAAAACTCTTGCTCATTATTACAGGATACCAGACAGGCCATCCCCATCAGGCACAAAGCCCATACATTCTGTTTTCTCATAATATTTTCGTTTATAATTAACTTACCTTATTCACTTTCACCGGCAATCACATAATGGTCACTATTTTCACCCCATATCCAATCCTCTATCTTGGCCGGACTGACAGTCATCGATTGAGGAGCAATCGTTACATCAAAAATATACGTATTACCAGAAATCAGATCAATACCATTCCCAATAGGCTGGGCATAAGTTTTACCTCCCATAGCCAGTTCAAGAAGAAGAGTAGAAGCCAGTTTCTGTGGAAAAACGATCACCGAAGAGTTCATCTCTTTACCTTTAGCCAACGACATATTGATATTCCCTGTAGTCTTACCTGAAGCGACACTTCCGGCAGATGTATCAAAAGAACCGTCCAATATGATATTTTTCAATGTATAAGAGATATCATCCAACTCAAGACCGCCACCCGCTTTGAAAGCCAACACCAATTGAGACATCTTATGAAAGAATTGAAACTCAACTCTCGGATTCGTTTGAGAGCCGCCACCTTCGGCATACAGGAAATCAATAGTAGCCCGTGCCGTACCAACTTGTTTCTCGGATGTGGTGGAAGCTTGTATCACTCCTGCCAACGTTCCTCTCTCACCAGTATAGGGAGCATATGCTGTCATACTCATCGTATAAGGACCTTTAAAATAAATAGTATGATCCTCTCCCTCTTTACTGACTACCTGAAAAACATCTTTTTCTGCATTATACGCATATTTGACATTACGGTCATCTGTCATGATGTAAGAAATCTTAGAGATTCCTGCAGCCGTAGTCACACCGATTGCGTCTCCTTCAGTCCAAATGGAAGAGACGGTTTTAGTAGTTTCAGTGGCAGCATAATCTTTCACCACTCCACGAATTTCAGCTGGATAGTCCATCGGATCCGTGCTCACTGCTTCGTCTTCATTATTGCAAGCGGCCAAAAACATCAAAGATATTGCCACCCATAAATACATGTTTTTCATACATTCACATTATAAATTAAACAAAATTTAATTCTCATAATCTTCGATCTTCCATTCATCAAGCCATTCTATCTGCGGCACGCCATCCTTAAATGTAATAGGTAAAAATACATAGGTTGCATTGAAAGTCACATCCCATTTAGTACGCCGTAGATTACGCTTGTCTCTTGTCTTAGGTTCACTAAAGTCTTTGGGAAACGGCTGGTGATTGACATAATGCTTTTCCTTATTCTTTGCCGTTCGTATGGGAATATCCGTATCGGTCAGTTCTGGTAACCAACGATCAGCCAAAGCCACATACAGATTTTTTCCCGGAATTTTAATCACATCGGTAATCTGTGAAAAGAATGAAGATTCATATTTATCAGCAGGATGCGGATTACCAAGATCAACGTATTCTCCATGAAAATCATCAAACGACGTAACCAGCGATTTATTCGGTACATACCCGGTGGTACCCGATGTAAAGAGGTAGTGTTTACCTTCGTGCATGAAATGAGTAGGTGCCTCACGAGTGAAAGGCGGACGAAGTCCGACAAAATGCTTGGAATAGCCGGAAGTTATGTTCAGGAAATCGTCAGTAAGTTGAGCACATATCATCTCCCAATGAGGACGTTCGAACCATACATAACCCTTCCCTGTCTCCGGATCGGCATACATATCAAAGTCACCCACACCATAGCCTCCGGGTTTCAGCGAACGCACATATTCATAAGGCCCCAGAAAATCATCAGCCTGAAGAATGACAAAATACCCGTCAGTATCCATACTCTTTATCCAACATACGTATTTACCGGTTTTCTCATTATATATGATATGAGGACGGTCGAGCGTCTGCGAATAGTGTAGCGGAGACAATGGATTTACCGTATCAGGTTTAATAATCAGTCCACAATCTTCCCAATTGTAGAAATCGCGCGAACGATAACAACGGATGCCATAAGTCCAGACATTACTGCCCAAAGTGGTGTATTCTTTATTCTCACCATACCAATAATAGGTCCCTTCTTTCTCGAACATCTGGAAACCATGTGCCTGAATGGGGTTACCATTGGTATCAAGCCATAACTGACCGGGCTTTATCGAATGATAAGTCAACGGATAATCCTGCATTAACACCGAATCCTGTTTCTCACCCTCATAGTTAATTTGAATAGGCTTGTTTGAATCCATATTTTTAACGTCGAGCAATATCACACCATTGCAACCATCGACTGTCAAAACCGGATCAACAGTTGTAATCCTTGCATTCTTGATTGTGAACGATGATACATCACGCATTTTTCCAAAATTTTTGCAGTTAGCGGTGATACCGCTGATGTATACATTGGCGAGCGGACGTTCGGGTAATGCATCCACATCAATCAGATTGCAACAGTCCTCAATTATAACATCATTTATTTTTATTGCACGAAAATCAGGTGTAAATTCATCTATCTTGCGTGCGGGGAAGCGTTTAGCCAAATCTCCTCCCCATTTGATGGAGCCAAGCATATTGCAATAGAAAGCGGCACCATTCAGTCTGGCCCTCACCCGTTCTATATAGATCTGCTCTGCACCGCCTCCACGCGGACGAAGCGTCTTGAAACGGAACGCCTGGTCAGTTCCGTCAAACACACAATCGTGCATATATACATTACGGATGCCTCCGGCCGTTTCTGTCCCACAAACAATGCCACCGGCACCACGATTCGCAATACTATAACGGATAACAATATTCTCGGATGGCTGTCCTATTTTCACTCCATCCTCACCACGTCCCGACTTAATTGTATAACAATCATCCGAACAATCCAAAGAGCAATATTCTATCAATACATTACGGCTCGACTCCACATCAATGCCATCCGTACGTCCATGTCCAAAACTCGTTACAGTGACACCCCGGATAATCACATTCTCACAATATTGCGGAACGATATTCCAATAAAGTCCCTGGTCAAGAGTAACTCCCTCAATCAGTACATTCTTACAGTTGATAGGAGCAATGGTCTTCGTAAAAGCACTTCTGCGTTTTTGATGCCATCGTAAATACGCTCCGCTAAAAAGTTTGTCACCTACAACCTTTTCAATATGCAAAGCTTTCTCCTTATTGATACGGAAAAATCTCACAGTCTGTTGAAGGACCAATAATACGCCCTTTACCGGTAATAGCTACATTCTCGGCATCACAAGCATAAATAAATGCGCCAAGAGAATAGATTTCAATACCCTCATCACGGGTAAAAACCACAGGCAGATAATCCTTAATAAATCCACTAAATTCCAACTCTGCCCCCTCTTGAATTTCAAGATTGATATTACTCTTGAGAATAATTCTCCCTGTTTTCCATTTACCACATGGTATAACCACAGTTCCGCCACCATCATCCGCCAACTTGTCTATCACATTTTGGATATCCGAAGTGGAAAGTCCACGTTTCTTCATCTTCACCACCATCTTGCGGTCAGGAAACTGCGGTCGCTGCAATTGCGGCATATGGAATGGTGCGTCAATTCTTCCAATAGTATCGGTCATAAAAGATGGACCGACATTGTTCTTGGTTGGTATTTCGACAGCATGAAGTAGATAGGACGCCATCAAACAAATAATAAATAGGAACGCAAACTTAAACGGCACATGCCAAACGCTCCTTTGCTCTTCATTGTTTCTCATTAAAAAATAAGGTAGGTTCTGTCAGTTCATTCCAAAAGCCGACTATTGACATCAGAACCATTTAAAATGCCAAAGTTGCTTATAATCACTGCACAAAAGTAACCGCTATGCATAAAATTGAGCTGGATTCAGATACCAATGTATGGACAAAAGTTCGGAAATACACACTCCTGCGCGGCTTAATTTGTCTATTGACAATTAATGGGAATCAACTTCACCATCCCGTTCAGCCCCGAAGGTAATGATTGCCAATTGCTATAAGGATTATGGTTATTATTCAAGCCTACCATATTGATGTCATGGAAAATACGCCAGTTTTCTCCCCGGCGATCCATATCACTGATACGATTAGCGGGTAAGTTGGTCACTGCTATCTCAATGATATTTTTACCGGGTTTAAGCCACTTCCCCACTTTTAGTCGGAAAGGAACAGCCCAGACTACTCCTGCTTCCTGACCGTTGATACGTACACGGGCACTTTCACGCACATCACCCAAGTCCAGTATCCAGTCGTCAGCAGAGATTTCCGGAAGTTGTATTTCATTGGTATAGACTCCGGTAGCCATCGTAACAGCAGCATCCGGATGCCCTATCTCCGTCCATGAAGAAGGAGTATCTATTGAAAACTCTCCTTCTATTGCAGGAATGCTTTCTATGAAATGCAATTTCCAATTATGGTCGAGACAGAGGCTGACAGGTTGTTCCTGAATATAATTCCATTTTTCCACCTGATTGAGCGGTTGATTGAAAGTTTGCAGGATGACGCTTTCTCCGGAGCGTAATTGCAATCGTACTTGTATCCGCCCGTTTTGTATCCGGGTCTGTGCTTTTCCTTTTTCTCCGGTCAACGGATTGAATAACATTACATCTTCGGCAGATACGCTAAGCGTTACCCAATCATCAACTCCCCGGCTTTGTAAGGAAGATATAAAATAATGATAACCTTTATCATTGGAACGACGGATATATTGCAGACCATGGAGAACTTTCATTTCTTCAGGAAAAACAAGGCTCTTAGCCAATGCAGACCCATAATCTTTCCCTGTAATAATCGTCCCCTTCTGATAAGGTGTGGAAAGCGTACTGTCAAAAGTAGAAATAGACGGAAGTTGTTTTCTCCATCCGGCAAAGTTCTTTCTACGTTTCTCCAATTGACCATAGCCCGGTACATCCTCGGGATAGTTCTCTATAAAAATAAGGGTCGCCCCTTCCTCTGCCAATTTCAGAAGATGCTGAAGCACACGTTCCGGCATAAGTTTGACAGCCGGAATAATAAGTGCTTTGTAAGACGCTCCACCTTCTGTAATCAGCTTTCCATCCCGACAACGGGTACTTTGAACGAAAGCATCGGATATGTAATCTACATCATACCCATTTTTTTGTAATCGTATGGACTGTTTCGATAAACTTCGGCGCACGTTTGGCCATATGGTGGATAGTAAAAAAGTAACAAACGGTCGGGCTGCTCCTGCCACATATCATATACAGGCAGATAAACCAGAAAATCATTGTCCGGTTTCCCCATTTGCAGGAAAGACTGGCAACGGGTGATATATTCAAAGAAAAGCAGGAGCATCCTGCCAAATGTTATTGGTAGGAGACATATCAATAGAGGCATAGAACTTCCATCCCGGCCATTTAGCCTCTTTAGGACTATAAGGCGTACCATGAAAGAACATATGGTTAACTCCCGACAGGAACATCAGATCCATATCCGGCTTACACTGTGAAAGCGAAGTACGGAAATGATCGGTGAGCCAAGTAAATGTCTCCGAGGAAGTAAGCGGTTTTCCGGCAATATGTGCGGCAGAAGAAGCATACTTCAACATCGACAGGTCGGAATCATTGGTACGGGTCAATGAATCCTGGCGTAATCCTTGGATATGGAATTGAGAAAGTCCGAAACCCTCTCACTCGGGAATATCCACAGAAGCATATGTATCAATCAGATTAGCAGGAGAACCATGCGCCTGATTGCGGGTAATGCTTCCATGACTATGTGCCCAGGCAGTCCACTGCTTGCTGAAATTCTCGATGAGAAGTTCGGATATTATCTCGCGATAATCGGAAACAATGCGGGCAGTAATATCCGGACGACCCTGATCCAGAAACTCGAGGAAATGGTTTTCCAGTTTATAACCACGCCGTCTGGCGAATTGCTCCAGAAAATCGGGCGTCCAGTCTGCTCCATATACTTCATAAGAGTCATTAAAGAATGTATGTGGATAAACCATCTTGTTCTCCCGGAAAGCCCTGTCGAATTTAGAGAAATACCGCTTGACCGCATCCCGGTCCAAATGATTCATTACATACCCTTCTCCACCCGGTGCAGCACGTTTCACCTTCTGAAAAGTCTTGCCCACATAGAGCACGACAATCTCCCATTTACCTTCGGGAACCTGCCATTGCAGTATTCCATCATGTACGTAGGAAGTCAGATTCAGACAATGTTTTTTGTCGGAATAAGCCATGGCGCAACTCAAATGAGCCACTGGCTTTTGTCTTTTATCCCGAACACTGACATCAAGACTGACTGCCTCACCTCCTTTCACCTGATAAGACTGAAAGATAGCCTTGGTGGCCGCATCCTTCATATCGACCTCCGGTCCGCCGAACGGCCATCCGTCCCGGTATTCATATCTATCTCTATTCCCAGTCGTTTTCCTCATCTTGGGTATGCCGGAGCATCTTCATCCATTCAGGACTTAAAAAAGAGAGATTATTGGCATCATTACCTTGTACCCCATAGATTGGAGTGATTTCCACCCCTCCCAATCCGGCTTTAGCATATTCTTCTAAGTTATAGGTTAGATTAACCTCATCTACTGCACTCCCCATCCACCACCAACGGGTAGCGGGACGGGCTTCAGGTTGTATTTCCGGCCATTCTTGTGCAGTAAGCGTATAGCAACTCGTCAGAAGCAAACAGAATGTTGTAATGTATTTTCTATTCAAGCACACATTTTTCATAAACAATAGTAAATCAAATATTATCATCTTTTATTTATCAGAAGAATTGGACGCAGACATCTGCCGAACCAACTATACAGATCCTATAATACCTGAAGGTATCAATGACATTCCGGGTGTTGCTATAGAAGTAGCAGAATAAGTGATACGTTGATCTTCAGGCAGCATAGAATCTCCAATCATGCGATTCATCAGAGAATTTGCTACATAAATCTCCAGTTTATTTTCCCCTGTCTCCAGAGCTTCCGTAATATCTATTTCCCAAGGCGAACACCACACCGTACCGACTTCCCGCCCGTTCAACACGATGCGTGCAATGGAGGCAAGCTTGGCAAAACGCAGCAAATACCGCGATTCAGACCGCTTGTCGTCCATCATCAGATTATGGCGATAAACAGCCGTACCGGAATAATACTTGATACGTTCATCCTTATGGCTAGTCCAATCCGTCAACGCAGTAAAAACAACCTTACCGGGACCACCGAGCTTTTCGGAAAAGTCTACAGTCCAATCTCCCTGAATAAAAGTTTTCTTCTCCTGCATATTCCACTCTTTCACGGGCAATTGACTTGTGCTCTGCGCATCACTGAAAATGACAAAGTAAGATTCGCGGGCAGCCATCTGCAAAGGGACTGAAATACGACCGTCAGCTGTAAGAGTACGCTGGAATGAATAACGCTTTCCTGTCACAGGATTCCATAGTTCAGCATACCTTTTACTAGTACGGAAAATAAATGTATGCGCCAAAGGAGTATCTTCATGATTATCCAGAAAATAAATTTCTCCATCCCAAAGAGTGCGATGGGCATAATAAAACTTCCTTTTTTCAGGTACAGTAACATCCGGCATCATCCCCGCTTTCGATACTGCATCAGTCAAAGACCTCCCCAGTAAACAGTTCCTTTGCCATAATGACTACATCCTTGAGGAGTGTTATTCCTTCCCCACATCATATTGACCAATTCTTCATATTCAACCATATGTTCCAAATCATGCAATGTACCTGAACGTTGTGGACGTGTTCCATAAACAGATGCACCAGCTTGCACCAAAGAAGCAATCTTACGCAAAGCCTCCAGTGCTATTTCTCCATTTCGCGGCAATACCATAATCTGATAACTCACGCCATCCGGCAATACAATACGCCCTTCTTTTACCTCCATACGGGTAAACAATGCATCAGTTGAGAAAGCATCGAAATCAAACCCCGCCGGTATGACAGGAAGACGATGAGTCAGGATTCTAACCGGGGCATTATCACCCAGATACAAACATAAGTCTATGACAGACATGCCTTGCCGCATAAGGAAAGAAGACCGGTTCTGATAATCCCAGAAATCCCGGCTATATTCCCAAAAGGTATTAGTACGGTTCAATGCATAATGACGCCCTCCGCCAGTGCTTCCGGGCAGCTTATCAAGCCAAGGTTGATGGGAAGAGGCACACCCGACAAATTCATTGATACCAAAAGCATAAGCATAATCAGCCAATTGTTTGAGTTCTGCCAATGACTGGCTAAATTTCACATCAGAGAAGGCTTCGGCAGATGCAATAGGTTTGCCATACATATGCGCAGCCGATGAGCACTCCTTTATATCATAGTTCCCGTCAGGATGATGTCCCCAAAATTCACTTTGAGGTTTCTGCACTTTTCCCTTAGCCAGAATAGGGTCGCCTGCCATACAAAGTGCGCCAAAATCCTGCGATGTAAGTATCAGATTACGCTCTTTGCACAAACGCTGAAATGTTCCGAAATATTTTTCTACTGTCAAATCCGCAATAGTACGCCGCATATCATACAGAAATCCATCCGACACTTCGCGTGATTCTACTACATATCCGGCCAATGTCGGCAGATACTTTCTTAAATCATACCCACGCAAACGCAGAAAGTCATTTTCAAATCCCGATGTCCAGTTCTGCGAACCAGCTTCATGACTATCTACCACCACTCCGTCCAAATGTCCGCCATGAGCTTCTATCGAATCGGCAATGTGTTTCAGATAATGATTCCAATGTGCCTCTGCAGCAACGGCAGATAGCTTGTCACATTCTAAACCAATCATGTTCTTACGTCCATGTTTGGTCCTTCCACCCGTTGGAACATGGGCAAAACGTACCACTACCCATTTACCGGCAGGAGCTTTCCAGCGTACTGTCCCCAATGCATCTGTCTGCTCCGTAAGATCCACTATCCGATCAGGGTCTATGATTTCATTTTTTTGATAAGAAGGCGTAAAATCATTTTCAATATATGCAGAGGTCAGAGCAGCTTTCTCCTCCCATTGGTCAATGCAGGCACGGGAAGACAAGACCACCTGCCCAAGCTCCAGATGCGGTTTCCGATCCTTTTTTCATACCAATCATGCAGATTCAAACGAAAATATCGTCCTGTTACAGCCGGAAAAGAAAGAGTCTTCTGTTTCCATCCCCCAAGAGAAAGATAAACAGGCTTCAAATCACATACTTTTTTAAAAGTTAGTCCGTCATCAGAAACTTCCAATTCTCCCAGATTTAGCAGAACCCGGAAACCCGTTCCTACAAATTCCTCTGTAGGGGGACCTGGCACATTCATGGCATCAGTAGCCGCTTTCCCTCTGGGAGCCATTGAATAGGTAATGCAACGTGCTGTGAACTGTTTTCCAAAATCAAGCGTCATATAAACAGACTCTCCCGGTTTTTGTACAGGAATCACGGATAATTGTTTTGACGACGAGAAACATGCTTTAGCATCTATGTCCGCCTTATTGCAAGTTATCACCGGCTTCAAGACACGACTGTCATCATGTATTTCCCTCTGATACGGAAAAGCTAATATAGCCACATCTTTATAATAATCAGAGCGTGCTTCAGGAACAGGAAGCGAAAACTCCAAGTCTTTTCCGCCATCCACTATTGTCTCCACCGAAGTCAATCTCTGCATCCCCAGCGCAGGTGTTATCCATGGCCCCCCAGCCACATATCCATTGGAAATATGTGTTTCAAAAGTTAATCCCAGTCTTTTTGCCTCCTGTGAAGCGAAAACCAACATCTCCCACCATTCGGGAGAGAAAGCCTCAAAAGCTCCCTCACAGTTGCCATGGGTCTGGTCATAATAAACCACGCCGCCTACTCCTTGTTTATGAAAAGCCTCCAGATCGGCTGTAATACCCGCACGGGTAGTCACAGTTTCACCATGAAACCACCAAACTTTCGTCCGGGTAGAATCTTGCAGATACTCGAAACCATACAACGCGTCTTTCAATCCTGCAAGTTTAGTCCGGTTCTCATCCCCATAAATGAATGTAGACAGAAGAAGCAAAAAAAGAAAAACAAGAATATTTTATTGACACCATATTATCTCATTAATGTATTTAATCACGACTTTCTCTTACAATTTTTACCTCTTTCAATCCTGACGCCACCAAAGGATCGCCCTCCGAAACAATGGCAGGATAGGCATAAGTAACCCTTTTCTCTTCGGGTAAAGATGCATCATAAATCATACGGTTCATCAGTGAATTTGCCACGTGTATTTCTAATTTGTTTTCGCCATGAGTCAGATATTTAGTAATGTCCAGATTCCATGGAGAACACCATACTACACCGGCTTCCTGAGAATTAACGAATACGCGGGCGATGAGTCCCGGATTTCCTAAATCAAGATAAATCCGGTCGTTTGAAGGATTGCATTGTATCGTCTTTTTATACACTGCCGTACCGGAATAATATTTAATTCTGGGGTCGGTACTTGATGTCCAATCATATAGTTCATCAAAAACGACCTTTCCCGGTCCGCCCCAGACGGGATCAAAATACACCTCCCAACTTCCTTTTATCGTTTCCGACCGGTTCGTCGGCTGATACCATTTCATAGCCGGCAGTTTTTCCTGCTTGTCCGTGAAAACAACGAAAAAGCTTCGCGCGGAGCCATACAAAGATCAACACTTGTACTGCCATCCTTGCTTTTTCTACCAGTAAGAGAATAACGTTCACCTGTAACCGGATTCCACAGTTCTGCAAATTTTCTGTTAACAGGGAACGTAAAAGTAGTCTCCTCGGGCAAGTCCTTACGATTAGCCATAAAATAAAGATCTGCTTCGGCCAGTTTCCGGTGGGCAAAATAAATCATATTATCTTTGGTATTACCGGTTTGCATTGAGATATCAGGAATAATAGACGCCTTTTCAATAGCTTCCGCCAAAGGCATCCCCCAATAAACAACCCCTTTACCAACCTGATTGAAACCTTGAGAAGCTGGATTTTCTCCCCACAGTTCATCGGCCAGACGAGTATATTCCGCCTGTTTACCGGTATCACGGTTAGAGTCGAAATGTGCACCCGGTTTAGGGCCATACACCCGATTCCCTGTTTCACCATTCCTGCTATTTTTCGTAAGGCATCCAATGTGATATCTCCATCCCTCGGCAGAACCATCATATTGTATCCCGTTCCGTCAGGAAGCATGACCCGGTTGTTTCGGACCGACATACGGGTGAGAAGGGCGTCCGATGTAAAAAGCATCGAAATCATAACCACCCGGAATATCCGGAAGCTTATAGGTCAATATCTTGACCGGAGCATTTCCTCCCAAATAAACGCATAAGTCAATGGTCGGCTTCCCTTTTCGCATCACATAGGCAATGCGGGCCTGATAGTCCCAAAATGGAGCACTATACTCCCACCATGTATTGTTACGGTTGAGACAATAGTGCCTTCCCCCACCCGTATTACCCGGATAACGATTCAGCCAAGGCTGGTAGGCCGAAGCACAAATAACAAATTCATTGATTCCCCATGCAAAAGCATAATCAGCCAATGTCTTCAGATCAGCGGCCGAATGACTGTATTTGGCATCGGTATAGGCTTCGGCCGATGCAATGTACTTATTATAGAGGTGTGCCGATGAAGAGCATTCTTTGATATCGTACATACCGTCAGGCTGGATAGGCCAGAATTCCCCCTGTGGTTTGGCTACCTTACTTTTAGCCTGAATCGGATCAGCGGGGATACAGAGAGCGTTTCCGATAGCTTGCGCTGTCAAGGTCAGCCCATTCTCCTTACACAGCCGTTCAAATGTACCGAAATAGTTATCAGAGATCATGTCGGCAATATTTCGCCGGATATCAAATAGAAAATCGTTTGAGGTTTGCACATCATTGATGATGTAACCCATCATAGCCGGAAGATATAAGGTCGGATCATATCCTTGCCGACGGGTGAACTCCTCAATAAAATTATTCGTCCAGTTCTGCGATCCCGCTTCATGACTATCCATTACCATACCCGCAAGGTTATAGTTACCGGATACTTTCAGCGAATCAAGAATAACCCCTACATAATTTTTCCACTGGAGCTCCGCAGCCGCAGCAGAGAGTTTGTCGCACTCGCACCCCATCAGATTCCGACGACCATGTTTAATTGATGCGCCAGTAGGCACGTAAGCGAAACGCATCACCATCCAGTCACCTTCGGGAACCTCCCAGCGAAGAATACCATCCTTATCCATCTTATCGCTGATATTGAGAATACGCGAAGCATCTATCGACTCTTTGGCACTGTAGGGAGGGGTCTGATCCTTATCTATGTATTCCGGATAAAAGCCGGCTTTTTCTTCATACTCATCAAGTTTAGCAGTCGATTGTAACACAACACGGGCCAACTGCATTTCAGGACTGGAATCATTCTTCTCCCACCAGTCGTGCAAATTCAACCGGAAATATTTACCTGTAACTGCCGGAAATGAAAGAGTTTTCAAACGCCAGCCTCCAAGAGCCCGGTATACAGGCTTCAAATCACAGACAGGAGTATAATTCACACCGTCATTTGAGACTTCCAATTGCCCCAGATTGGGAAGTACCCGATAGCCGGTACCATAAAAGGTATCCTGTGGCGGTCCCGAACATTACTTGCACTGGTAGTAGCCTTTCCTTTCGGACGCACTTCGTAGCTGATACTCCGGGCAGTGAATTCGTCATCGAACTGCAAGTTGAGATATACGGACTTTCCCTCTCCGGGAACCGGAATCTGCTCAACCGTGGATGATTTCGGATTAAATAAGTTCTCCAGATTAATTCCACTCATATTCGATGAATAGCTCACTTTCTCTGTTGCTGAAGAGATGCCACCACCTGCCGGAACAGGAAAGGCGATGACTGCCACATCCCGGGAATAGTTATAACGGTTGACCGGAACTTCCAGTTTTCCTTCAAAATACTGACCGCCGTGAAGTTTCCGTTCAGTGGCTGCCAAATACTTCATCCCGTATTCATAAGTGATCCAAGGACCTCCGGCTACAAATCCATTCGAGACATTGACCTCAAAGGTCAGTCCAAGTCGTTCGGCTTCCTTAGCCGAGAACCTCAACATCTCCCACCATTCAGGAGAAAAAGCGGGAAAAGCATTCTCCATCCCACCGTGTGTCTGGTCATAATAAACCACGCCACCGATTCCAGCCCGTTTGAATGCTTCAAGATCAGCGGTAATTCCCTCTTTTGTTGTTTCTGTTTCCCCATGAAACCACCACGTTTTGGTACGGGCACTGTCCTGCACATTCTCAAAACCGAACACAGCATCCGAAAGAGTATCCGTTGTGATAGCTTTGTGCCCCCTATACAGCTGGTTAGTAATAACACTGCAATTAAAGATAATGTATTGCTGTTTTTCATTTTAGAATTTGTTAATTTTAGAATTTAGCGAACGATTGTTATCTAATACCTATTGAAAACTAAAAAACCTGACTATCCCAATCAATCTAACTTATATACTTCAGTACCTGCCAGTAAAAAGCATCCTACTCCATAATCTTCAAAATCAGGAACACTCTTATAAGTTACGGGCTGGCTATCTTTCGGTTCTTTACCACTTCCCTGCACATATCCCAAAGATCCATTGAACGTACCGCTTCTTTAACTACAGCATTCCATGCTTTTACAATGACAGGCATATATTCTTTCTTATCCAATAAGCCATTCCGTACTCCCCAAGCCATACCATATATAAATAAGGTAGTTCCTGATGTCTCCTTACCGCCATAATTGGAGTCATCATGCAAACTTACGTTCCAAAAGCCATCAGTACGCTGACAGGCTTTCAAAGCTTTGCTCATTGCCAGAAAATCAGCTTTATAGTCTGCCCGATGCACTTCATCCATCGGAATTTCATTCAGCACTCTTACTAATGCCGTATACACCCAGCCATTTCCTCTGCTCCAATAGCAGTTCTTCCCATTAGGTTCTTTATAAGGAGGGACAAAATTAGCATCTCTCCACCACAATCCCTCCTTTTCATTGAATAATCCTTTCCCTATCTTATTACGCGAACAGGCGTACATCTGCCACATTTTATCATAATATTTCTGTTCACCGGTAACTTTTCCTAATTGGGCGAGAACCGGCATTCCCATCTGTATCGCATCAATCCAAGTCCAATCATCTACCTGCGGAGTATTCACCAACATATCCATTGATGCCTTGATATTTTTTATCTTCACCGGATCAGGACATATCTTGTAAAGCTCAATATAAGTCTGTCCACAACAGTGGTCGTCTGCGTTGCGGGTTGTATTTCCATCACGCAGCCCCCACTTATGAAAATCAGCCCAGTCGTATGCATAATCATAATAATCCGAACGGGGATAAATTGTGTGTAATGCCATCAGCCCTTCATAGTAAACACCCCGGGTCCAAATATTACTGGGCCTGAATTTACCCACATAACTGGGCTGGGTATAATCGGCATACTTTTTCATAAAACAATCATTGACCTTCACCAATGTTTTCAAGGTCTCTTTCCGGTCGGGAAGAGACTGTCCCGAGAAGATTCCATCCGGCGAGTAATGTCACAACGAAAAATAGTCGTCTTTTCATGAATTTTATTTTAGTGATACATTAAAATTAGTTTTCAGCAAATGTAGGGCGAAAACTTTTGCATAAAATGCACCCTAGTACTATTTTATTCACTCTGATTCAGAACTGCCCAAAAGAGAAGGAAAAAGACTACATATTCGATTTCTCCATGTTTTTGTATATCTGTACATAAATTACAGAGAGAAAACGCTTTCCTTTGCCTGTCAGAAATAACAAGTAATTGCAAAATGAAGAACATCTTACTTTTTTCAGTTTTGATATTCAGTAGTCTCGTAGGAAGAGCTATAACCCCGGTCGGGGAAATGAAAAGACAAATGGAAACTCTGGACAGAGGATTAGTAGCCGTGAAAACCGAGAATGGGGTTTTCGTCAGTTGGCGTGTGTTGGGTAATGAAAAGGACGTAGCTTTTAATGTCTATAAAAATGATAAGCTACTCAAATTCGTATCTGCTGAACACGCAACCAATCTGACTGACAAATCAGGTAACATAGAAGATAGATATGTAGTAAAGGCCGTAATAAAAGGGAAAGAAACAGATAGTTCTAAAGAAGTGAAACCGTGGAAAAAGGATTTTCTGACTATACAACTCAACCGTCCCGAAAAAGGTATGACTCCTCCACACATTGCCTTTATTCGTCCGGACAAAGGCATCGTCAGGGAATATCCGAATGGTCAGGAATATACCTATCTTCCCAAAGATTGCAGCATAGGCGATTTGGACGGTGATGGAGAATATGAGATTATAGTAAGGTGGGATCCTACCAATCAAGCAGATAACTCCTGCTCCGGAATTACAGGTCCTGTCTATCTGGATGCCTATAAGTTAAATGGCAAGCATTTGTGGAGGATCAGTTTGGGGAAAGAATATCCGGGCAGGTGCACATTATACCCAGTTTCTGGTGTATGACTTCGATGGCGACGGAAAATCCGAATTAGTTTGCAAAACTGCTCCCGGAACTGTGGATGGAAAAGGGAAGAAAATTGTTCTCGGCACAGATGATCCGGACAAAGACTGGCGAAATCTGGAAATGATTAAAGAATCATGCGGCTATGTATTGAATGGCCCCGAATATCTGACCATTTTAGCGGAGAAACAGGGGAAGAGCTACACACTGTCCCTTATGAGGTGGCAAGAGGAGAAATTAGCTCATGGGGGATACATATGGTAACCGTGCAGACCGCTTCTTGGCTTGTGTCGCCTATCTGGACGGAGTTCACCCCAGTATCGTCATGTGCCGTGGCTATTATCATAAAACGACTTTAGTAGCTTACGATTTTGCCAAAGGAGAATTAGTAAAACGCTGGACACATATTTCTGATGTGGAGGGTGAAGGAGCTTATGGGCAGGGAAATCACAACTTGTCAGTAGCAGACGTGGATGGAGACGGTTGTGATGAAATCATCTATGGCTCTTGCGCCATCAATAACGACGGGACATTACTTTATCGTACCGGGTTGGGACATGGAGATGCGATGCATGTATCAAAATTAGATCCTGACCTTCCAGGCTATCAGGTATGGGAAGTACACGAGGAAGTTGCAGGATACGAAAAATACGGATATGAAATGCATGATGCCAAAACCGGAGAAATCCTTTGGGGAGGTCCTACCAGCGGAGACAACGGACGAGGATTGGCTGCCGACATTGATCCTAACCACCGGGGATTTGAGATGTGGAGTGCCGACGCACCGGGAGTCTACAACTGTAAAGGAGAGAAAATCTCCGATCAGAAGCCTTCTATTTGCTTCCGTATTTATTGGGATGGAGATTTACAAGATGAAATACTGAATAAAACAACTATTAGTAAATGGGACGGACAGAAGCCTGTACCGTTGCGTACCTTCACGGAGGCCCAATATACAAGTGGCACTAAAGCTGTTCCTAATATCAGTGCTGATCTTTTCGGTGACTGGAGAGAGGAGGTCGTTTTCTGTGATGCAAAGGATCCAAGCAAATTACATATATACACTACGACCATCCCTACCGATCATCGCTTATATACATTAATGCACGATCCGATGTATCGTCTGGGTATCGCCTGGCAGAATGTAGGCTATAATCAACCACCCCATTTGGGATTTTATATTGGAGACGGACTGGAAAATATACCTTGGCCAAAAATGTACACACCTGAATAGAAATAGATATAGTCTTATAAAAATGCACAGATCATCGATAATCAGCCGATTTTCTGTGCATTTACCACTTAAAAGTTTATTTCTTACCAGACTCACGCAAAGATATCGCTCCGCAGAATATAACCGATAACATCTCCCTTACGTACGGTAGCACCTTGCTGTGCACATATTTCCACCACCCGTCCGGTGAATCCGGTCAGAATCTTTTCATATTCTCCCCATGGAGTAGAAAGGTAACAAAAAGACTTCGTCATGCTGATATTTACGTACGATGAATGGCGCAATGGACGGTCCTTCCACGGAAACTTCCCAAAGCACCTGCCCGTTGTCGGGAGCAATAACCGGATCTGCCTTGGCACGCTTCAGCTTCTTGATATCTTCCTCGGAATAACCACTCTTTGCCATGGATGCATCCTTAGCATGTTGTAATTCATCTTCAAAACGTTTCTTGGCAACACCCGACTTATAATCGCGATACTGGCGATCGTGCATAGCTAGTTCAAAAAGTTCTTCGTCATCCTCTCCATACTCCCAGCCATTCTCATCCATTTCCTTGCGATAATCATCCAGAGCATCCGGATAATTCAACTGCGGATCAGTATCGACAAACTCATATCCTTTAGACTTCGCCAATTCTATAATCTCCGGAGCAAGCGCACCGGGCAAACGTCCACTCTTACCCAGAATCATATCCCAGGTATGGTTGTCGATCATCGTCCAACGCTCTTCCCCTTTTACCAATTGCATAAGATTCATCAATGCAACATTCTTCACATACTGACTGAAAGGAGTCACCAAAGGAGGATAACCCAACTTAGGCCACACATATTCCACTTCGTCGAAAAGCATTACCAGCAGATCGTCAAGACTAAGTTCAGGTTCGTTCTTACTCCGCAATATCATATTGATACCGGAATGTACCCCTTTCAAATCTGCCATCATAGACCCCATCATGCCACCCGGCAAACCACATTTCAACAAAAGTGAAGACATATATTTATTGGTAGGATCCATAAAGTAACCCAGGAAATCGTCAATGAATTCCTGCGTCATCGCGCGGGCTTTCATATATGCTTTCATATTGATATCGGGAACTTGGAATCCTAAATCTTTCAACATTGCCTGTACCGAGATCACGTCCGGATGCACTTTGCCCCAAGACATGGGCTCCATAGCCACATCTATGATATCCGCGCCATTCTCACAAACTTCGAGGATAGAAGCCATCGAAAGCCCCGGTCCGCTATGACCATGATATTGTATCAATACATCCGGATGTTTTTCCTTGATAGTCCTGACCAGTTGCCCCAACATACCGGGGCGACCGATACCTGCCATGTCTTTCAAACATATTTCAGGTGCACCGGCCTCAATCAGTTGATCGGAAATTCGGGCATAATACTCAACGGTATGCACCGGAGAATACGTGATACAAAGAGTCGCCTGCGGAATCATACCCGCTTCCAGAGCATATTTAATGGAGGGAATTATGTTTCTCGTCTCATTCAGTCCACAAAAGATACGGGTGATATCCACCCCTTGTGCATGCTTCACTTTATACATCAATTTACGCACATCCGCCGGAACCGGATACATACGTAATGCATTCAAACCACGATCGAGCATATGTGTTTGAATGCCCGCTTCTCTAAAAAGGTGCGGTAAAAGCACGGACAGCTTTATTAGGATTTTCGCCGTACAATAGATTCACTTGCTCAAAAGCACCTCCATTCGTTTCAACTCTTGTAAAACAGCCCATCTCAACAATCAATGGAGCTATACGCACAAGCTGGTCAACCCGAGGTTGATACTTACCGGAAGATTGCCACATATCCCGATAAACAAGACTGAATTTGATTTCCTTTTTCATCATAGCCAATAATAAGTGATTTTTTCTTTGGTCAACTTCACATATACAAATATAAAGGTTTGTTTTGACATATAGTCAAAAATAATCTTTAAAAAATGGGTAAATAGAGATGTTTTACATCATAATGAAAGCAAACTATTTCCGCATACGTCTTAACAGTATAAATAACAAATCAAATTGTCTAATGTTCAGATATATCCCCTTAAGAATCCAAAGGCTTCACGAAGTTTATTCATACTAAGGTTTGCACGAATGCAAATCGCTTTTCAAAGTCATCATTCGGTATAAAAGGATAAGATAACCATCAGGCATAATCCATCTATCACGGAGTTTATCATATTCAAAATTACTATTGCAATAATTAATATAAAATGTTATATTAGTGGAGTCATTAAGATAAAGAATAGATTTATTACAGATATCATTTTCAAAAACACAAACTAAGACAGCATTGTCCACTACAACCTCAATGCCTTTACTTGCTTCCTCTTTAAACAAGTATTCATATATACACATCTCTTTTTTAAAAACAATCTTTGAATGCGGCTACTTGTATTAGTGAGCACGCTTCTTCCCACATACAGCAAATTTTCAAAGTGTGAATGCAATTTAAGAGTATCCATTTCATCATTTTTTATTGTTATTACTTTGCTAAATATTTTATGACTGATCTCTCTCATTTAAGATTCTTGATTTGCCAGACATAATTTATTCTCCAAAGTAACATATTCACATTCATATACTCACAATCATATATGATTGTATGATAAGTTTCAATTAAAATAAAGAATTACAAGAAGAAACATCTACCCATTCAAGGTTACACAAATAAAGATGAAATGAGACTGTCTTTAATAATGTAGTGATTATTAACCAAACACACAAAGATTTCGTATATTTCTCATTTCAGTACACCGAAAAAAGTTTATCTTTTCTGTATAAACGACTTTTGAGTTTCTAATAAATTCTCAAGGAGTTTATTAGAAACGGTATCCAAGTTTATTAAAAACCCGAATGTAGCTTTCAGAAGGGGATACATTGAATTTATGCAACAAAAAAGGCTGCAAATCCTATAAAAGGTTGCAACCTCAAGCTTTTAATCGGGTCATCTATACCCTAATCCTCATAAGGATCTCCTAGATGTTTTGTTATAATCTTATACTGTTTTATCGTCAGATAACGATGATTATACGGCATATAACCGGTCGGTACAAGTTCTTTGGTCAACGGGTTATAGTCTTTAATCCATCGGCTTAGACAACGCACTGCATTTTTACTGGTTGTACATCCGGGGAAGTACAATGCAGCTAATACAGCAAAAGATAAGATTGTCTCATTTCGTTTTTAAAGTTTTAATTTGTCGTTTCATTGTTTCTTTCGTTATACAAATATACAACATCAAAAAGCGTTTGTCAAGTCTTTTGGGATTTTGCCGTTAATATAAAGGATTATTTATCCATACAAAGCTAATTATCAACCAATTAAGCTATCATTTTATTTTTTTCAATATTTGACATTAAAATTATTGTAAAGCACTTAAAATATAGCAATATCTTTCCTTTAAAAGGAACGCCCCGTTGGTTTTAAAGGAAAGATGCCTTGGTTTTAAACCAACGGGGCGTTCCTTTTAAACCAACAAAGCACTTATTTTAAGCCTTATTTCACGAACCCTTCGAATGACCATGAAAACATATTCAAGAAAGCTTGCATTTCTTTCCATTACTTACCATGAAAGTGCCAAACTTTATCCATTAGAAGTGCGTCGTGTCCGATAACAGTGAAAATCAGTGAAAGAATTTAAAAGAGAAACAAATACAACAGAATTATTTGGAAAGAATAAGTTGAACGCTTACATTTGTCATGTGATTTTTTTCATAGTATTAGATTTAAGGTTAACAAAGGTTGGAGCAAGGCGTTGCTCCTTTTTTTATATCCATATATGAGGTTAGTCTATACGAGTTAATTCAATAACTGATACATTCCTCCTGCCAATACACGAACTACTCCTTTCATTTCCAGTTCAAAAAGAATAGCATTTATCTTATGTACGGGAATATCTGCTTCTACTACCAGAGAATTAATCTGTAAATTCCCCTGTTTCTCCAGAATAGAGACAATCTTCTGTTCTTCTTCGGACAAGTCGAGAAAAAGACTACGTTGCACATTTACTTTTTCGGAAGAAGTTGTTGGTATATTCCATCCCATTGCCTGTACAAGATCTTCAGCCGATAATAGTAAGGAAGCCTTATTATCTCTAATCAACCGATTACACCCCTTTGAATATTCATCATTTATCCGGCCGGGAAAAGCAAAACAATCGCGATGATAGCCTTCAGCAAGTTCAGCAGTGATTAATGAGCCTCCTTTTTCTGCCGATTCAATGACAACCGTAGCATCACACATACCTGCGACAATGCGGTTACGACTGACGAAATTATGTTTGTCGGGATTCGTTCCGGACAGAAATTCGGTCAGTAATCCCCCTTTTTCAAGCATATCAACAGCTGTTTTCCGATGGACATGAGGATAAATACGATCCAGACCGTGGGCAAGGACACCTACCGTAGGCAGATCATTGACCAGCGCTTCACGATGCGCATGAATATCGATTCCGTAAGCAAGTCCACTGACCACCAACACATCAGGACAAAGTGTTTTCAGATCGCGTAAGAAAGAGGCGCAAATCCGGGTACCATAATCAGTGGCATTACGGGTGCCTACCATATTTATTATATACAGGGAATTCAAATCGGTATTTCCTTTAAAGAAAAGGACAATAGGAGCATCTTCACATTCCCGCAAACGAGAAGGATAAGCCTCGTCATGGAAAGTCAGGCAGGAGATCCGGTTCTTCCGGATAAATTCATATTCCTGTTCGGCACGGATCACAGCTTGTGGACAATCCAACGCATCTACGACCCGTTGACTTACTTCTGGAATACGTTCCGGTATTTCTTTACGCAGACGGAAGACATCAACAGCATTATTCATTCCGTCTATCAGATGTTTCGCTCCTATGTGCCCGATACCGGGCACCATTGTCAGAGCGATGCTATATATTTGTTCTTCCTCGGAACTGCTCATTTCAGGTAAGGCGCAAAGACATTATCGAACAATTCGCTGTCACTTAAACGTCCGTTTACCACACATACCGTCTCAACAGTGGATTTCACTACTACTTTATTATCACTCTTACGGAAGATATCCTGATAAAATACATATTTGATACCTTCCTTTTTCATATATAGTTTCGAGACAAACTCATCTCCGCTTTTCAATGGAGTCTTGAATGCCATACTAATGCGTGCCACTACCGGATCGACTCCCTGCTCATGCAACGCCGCAAAACTAACACCTACCGAGGTCAGAAACTCGTGGCGGGTATGCTCCAGATAATGCTGATAATTGGCATTATTGACAATACCTTGAAGGTCACATTCGTAATCGCGAACCTTCATTTCCAATTCATAGATATAGTTCATCAATTAAAAATTGAAGATTGAGAATTAAAAGTTGAGAAATAACAGTTAGCCTCTTTTTTGCTCAATATCGAGTCCTTTGAACTTCCTCAATTCTTCGGTCGATACCAGTTTATACAGCTTGTCACTGGGACGTATCTTATCCGATTTCATGGAGAAGTGCTGTCCCTTCTTCACTGTTTGCACAGATTCCAAGTCAACACGGGCTTCTTCCAAAGTCATGAATAGAGCACCTGTGGTCGGTCCGGTAATGAGAAGTTTATCGCCTACGCTAACTTCCGCAGCCTCTACCAGAAATTCGGAAACTCCGATATTAGAGAAGTATTTGATACCTTTACCTACATAAATCTTACGTTCCGTAGCGGCCGAGCCATAATTCCGTGTCCATTCGCCCAAGCGCTGTCCCAGGTAGTAGCCATCCCAAAAGCCACGGTTGAATACGGTTTTCAGACGTTCATCCCAAGCCGCAATCTTTTCATCGGTGAATGTTCCATCCAAATAAGCCTTGATAGCTTCTTTGTAACATTCAACCACTGTACGTACATATTCAGGTCCACGGGCACGGCCTTCAATCTTGAATACACGTACACCGGCATCCAACATTTTATTCATAAAATGGATGGTCTTCAAGTCTTTGGGAGACATGATATATTCGTTATCGATATCCAGTTCCACATCCGTCTCCTTATCACGAACCGTATAGGAACGGCGACACACCTGCATACAAGCGCCGCGGTTGGCAGAATGGTTCATCTCATGCAAAGAGAGGTAACATTTACCCGATACTGCCATACAAAGCGCACCGTGGCAGAACATCTCGATACGAAGTTGTTCGCCGCTCGGACCACAAATATGTTCTTCCTGTATCTGACGATAGATCTCGGCCACCTGTTCCAGATTCAACTCACGGGCCAATACTACCACATCTGCAAATTGTGCGTAGAATTTTAAAGCCTCCGCATTGGAGATATTCAACTGGGTGGAAAGATGCACCTCCTGTCCTATCTGACGGGCATAATTCATCACTGCCACATCAGCTGCAATCACCGCAGAAATTCCCGCTTCCTTGGCTGCGTTGACAATGGTATGCATCAGAGGGATATCTTTATCATAGATAATCGTGTTGACCGTCAAGTAGCTTTTCATCCCGTGTTCATCACACGTACGGGCTATTTCCCGCAAATCATCAATCGTGAATGTATTAGCCGAACGGGCACGCATATTCAGGTTTTCTATACCGAAATAGATAGAATCGGCACCTGCCTGAATGGCCGCAGCAAGAGATTCGCGCGAACCGACAGGAGCCATTATTTCAAAATCTTTCAAACTAAGACTCATAGAATATATACTTATTTGTATCAGTTAAGCAAATGAATGCGTACAAAGGTAGGCTTTTTTCCGTATTTTTGCAGCGAAAACAAGAAGTTACTTCAATCATAAACAGTAAATAGCAGATTCATATATGAAGATAGGCCAAATAGATTTGGGTAAATATCCCATCTTACTTGCTCCGATGGAGGATGTGACCGATCCGGCTTTCCGCCTGATGTGCAAGAGGTTCGGAGCAGATATGGCATACACCGAATTTGTGTCGAGCGATGCGCTGATTCGTGCTGTCAGCAAGACTGCACAGAAACTAAGTATCAGTGATGCCGAACGTCCCGTTGCCATCCAGATATACGGGAAAGATACAGAGACAATGGTGGAAGCTGCCAAGATTGTAGAGCAGGCACAACCTGACATTCTGGATATTAACTTCGGATGTCCCGTGAAAAGAGTAGCTGGAAAAGGCGCTGGAGCAGGTATGCTACAAAATATCCCCAAGATGCTGGAGATCACCCGTGCTGTCGTAGATGCGGTGAAAATACCCGTAACAGTGAAGACTCGTCTGGGATGGGATGCTAACAACAAAGTAATTGTAGAGCTAGCAGAACAGCTACAGGATTGTGGCATAGCCGCATTGACTATACATGGCCGTACCCGTGCACAAATGTATACCGGAGAGGCGGATTGGACACTGATAGGCGAAGTGAAGAATAATCCGAGAATGCATATTCCCATTATCGGTAATGGAGACGTGACCAGTCCTCAACGCTGTAAGGAGTGTTTTGACCGTTATGGAGTAGATGCTGTGATGATCGGTCGCGCCAGCTTCGGTCGTCCATGGATATTCAAGGAAGTAAAACACTATTTAGAGACAGGTGAAGAATTACCACCACTTAGTTTTGACTGGTGCATGGAAGTACTTCGCCAGGAAGTGGTCGACAGCGTTAATCTACTCGATGAGCGTAGAGGTATTTTGCATGTACGCCGTCATCTGGCCGCAAGCCCTCTATTCAAGGGAATCCCTAACTTCCGCAACACACGTATTGCGATGTTACGGGCAGAAACAAAAGAAGAGCTTTTCCGGATATTTGATGAAATCACTTCCCAACGCAAAGAGAATCCGGAAATTTAATCGACTATAGATCATAATCTTCATCCGCAAACTCTGATTCCTGCGGATGGAGATTACCTGTTTCAAAATACAAAGTATATTCCAATTTTCTACTTAAACATCGGTTGCGCAAACCACTTTTTGAACATCCAGGTTACGACTACATACAATAGGAATGCAGAGAAGAACCCAACAATGGCATCAATCACATAATGCGCCTGAATATATACGGTAGCCCCGCAGAGCAACATATAGAAAGGTATCAGACAAGCAAACAATTTCTTGCTGCCACGCCATGCCATAATCATCAAAATAGTAGAAATACCGACGTGTGAACTTGGGAAAGCAGCTGTGGGACGTTCACCTACCTGCTGTGAGCCTTCTACTAAGCTATAAAAGAATCCGTGCTGATAGCCCGGTCCGGGAAGTAACTCCTGATTATGATTGAAATAATCACCGATAGCAGGGAAAATACCTTTAGATACATTATCAATACCAATGGCAGGAAAATAGAATTGAGGGCCTGCAACAGGAACGAATATATAAATCAGATAATAGATAAAGAAGGAAGTTACCAGTACAAAAGACATCTTTTCGAACCACTCAAACTTATAAATGAAATAAAACAATGCCACAATCAGCATCATCGGATAATAAAAGAAATATCCCATATTGAATGCCTCACTAACGATAAGGTGCGGAAACGTATGGCAAAACCAGATAGCAGGCTGACCATTGAAAATAAACTCCTCGGCAGTTGCAAATACATGATCCAAATTCGGAAAGAAACGATTGAACTCGAAAGTATCCGGATACCAGTAAGACAGCAGACTCATCTGGATGACAATACGCACAAACGCTGAAAATTTACAGGGGCAAGACGATAAAGATACATCAACAAAAAGGTCATCGCCGCGATCATAGCCCTATCCAGCAACATGTGCCATGGATGATCCATTCGCTGAAACAGGAATAGAATCAATATGGAAGTCAACAGATTATAAATCAGTGTAATCTTTTCCACAGCAAACAACCCTTTCCGGGTTTCTACGCGCTTAAATAAGTCTAAAGCCATCCTTCATTTTTATACCAAGCAATGGTTTCACGAACTCCCTTTTCCAAATCATATTCGGGTACATACCCAAGTTCTTTCATTACCGGGGATATGTCGCATTGCCAGTTGCGTTGTTTCATTATCTTATATTTATCCGAATTCAACGTACTACTCCTTCCTGAGCGGGTAGCTATGAATTCAGCGAGCAAAGATATAACTTTTAGCACAATTAATGGACATTTCAATGAAGAACAAACGGATTGCCCAATTCTTTTTGTATTAGATCCGAAAAGGCACGACTACTATACATTTTCCCGTCAGTCAGGAAATAGGCCTTTTAGTACTTTTTTTTCTATTCCTAGAAAGATCGCCTGCACAATGTCCTTCACATAAACAAAAGTCAAGTCCTGGCGTCGGAAAACCGACCGAAAAGTCTACATGCTTCTGAATGGACTTGGCCATCAGGAAATAATCCAGTTCACGAGGTCCATAGACTCCTGTAGGACGATAAATGACATAAGGGAAACCGGGCATACTCTGAATATAAATTCAGCCTTAAGCTTGCTAAGACCATAAGCAGTATTTGGCATCGGGACTTCAAGACTTTTTCCATGCCAAATCCAGCGAGACCTTGAGTATGAAATATATATTTTCAGAACTGCGTCTCACTACCCATCCGCAAAAAATGTTATGCGTCGATATATTACATGACCTTTTAGCTGACGATTATATTTCCGAAATAGAAAAAGGAAAATTCCGTCTCACCAATC